>Ga0265595_1000772_pt1 | contig 26883 bp, 19 predicted proteins | sample saktaG_15_FD_190148 | JGI IMG/M metagenome (GOLD analysis project Ga0265595, IMG submission 190148) | Saline water microbial communities from Sakinaw Lake, British Columbia, Canada - sak_2013_06_06_50m | ecosystem: Environmental > Aquatic > Non-marine Saline and Alkaline > Saline ...
TTCAGATCAAAACAACGATGGAACGGCTTATGGTACAGTGACGTATGGGGAGCAGGGAAAGGTATGGACTGCCCTGAAGTTTGACGGGTCGAGCGGTTATGTGAGCGTGCCTGATTCCCCGGAATTGAGACTTGCCGCGCCATTTACGATGGCACTCTGGGTGAAAGTTAATGCCGGTGCTTCCGATTGGGTGCGCCTTGCAGGTAAGGGCAACTCGACAAGCAGGAACTATGGCCTGTGGCTGGATACCGATGGAACCATACTTTTTCAGATTTACTCTGCCGGGGGAAATGGAAGTTGCCAGACGACGGTCACGGTAAACGATGGTGATTGGCATCATGTCGTCGGGGTTTATGATGATGATTCCACCACCACCCCCCCCGCCCCCACCATGAAGGTCTATATCGATAAAGCCGTAAGCGCCTCGACAAGTTATTCACAAACGCCCTATATATCAAGTGACCCGTTTCAGATGGCTTATGCCGGTTTCCATGCGTACCTCAATGGCTGGCTCGATGAGGTCAACCTCTTCAACAGAGCCCTTTCGCCGGTCGACATAACAGATCTTTACAACCAGGCCAGCCTGGTTGCCTACTACAAAATGGATGAGACCGAAGGAGGAACCGCCCCCGGCGGAAAAGATATCAACGATTATTCGGGACAGGCGAATCACGGAACTAATAACGGGGCAAGTTATGGAGCAACAGGGATAATAGGAAACGCCCTTGAGTTTGATGGGACCGATTATGTAAACGTAGGCAATAACGCAGTCCTGACCCCGCCGGATATTTCTATTTCAGCGTGGGTAAAGGCATCTGAATTAGACAGCTGGAATGGGATCATTACCAACAAGCCCGATGCAAATCACGGGATAAATCTGCAGATGGGGACCAGCAATAACGTATCTGCTCTTGTCGGTGATGGCTCTGCATGCACATATGTTAAGACCACCTGGGCGCCTGATGTGGACATATGGTACCATATTGTTATTACCCACAACAGCTTGGATAATAATATTCTTTATGTGAATGGGAGCAGCATAGACCCCCCAGTCACAAGGGCATTAGCATACACTACACCTGTGGATACTATAATAGGAAGGTTCTACACGGGTTCACTTCCCTTTAAGGGCCTTATTGATGAAATCAGAATATATAACAGGGTGTTATCGGCTGCCGAAGTTACCGATCTTTACAGTAGAGGTACGGAGTGAGAGTATAAAATCGTGATTACCTTCCGCCAACCTGGCTTACCAGGTCATAGATCGGAAGGAAGAGACCGCCGATAATGATGGCAAACAGGATCCCCGCTATAATGAGGACAATCGGTTCGATCATCTTTCCGATAGTAGCCACAAGCAGGGAAAGTTTATTTCTGTAGTTCTCCGCAATATTTGCTAATTGCTGGTCGAGAGTTCCGCTTAACTCTCCAACACTTATCATCCTTATAACAAACGGGGGGAAGATTATCGCACTTCTGAATGAGTCCGAGACTCCTTCACCTCTCGTCAATCCGCTTATAACATCGTCCAGTTTTTCCCGGTAAACCTCGTTTTTGATAGATTCTTTCAGTATTCTAATGGATTGCAGGATATCTATGCCGGACCTTAACATGATGCTGAAATACTCGGTGATGAAGGCGAGTGCGGAGGCTGAGATAATGGTGCCTAAAACCGGCAGCCGGAGAAAGAGGGCATCGGCGGTTCTTCTTGCCAATCGGTTTCCTTTATAGGTAATAGTTAAAATAATGATTATCGATACCACTCCGAGTATTATAATTACGAAATAGTCCTGTAGAAAAGCAGAAATATTTAGAAGAATAACAGTAATGGTCGGAAGCGTCACATCCATATCTTTAAAGAGACTGACAATCTTTGGCACGACATAGTAAAACCAGAACAATAGGCCGGCGCCCATAACGATTAACACAAAAGATGGATATAAAAGGGCCTGTTTAGTATCACTCACAATCGTTTGTATCCTCTTCAGGTGTTCGGATGCATCCAGCAACATCTTATCGAGATTACCGGTCTCTTCCCCTATGCGGATAAGATGTATTATTGTTCCGTGGAAGATATATCTGTATTTGTCTGCAGCATCGGAAAAAGTTGCTCCTCCCTGAATTCTTGTAATCATATCTCTTATGTCACCTTCGAAATCCGGCATGTCAGAACCGCTGGCTGCTTCTTCCAGAGCGGTTGTTAAAGTTATTCCGGAGCGGAGCATTAGTGAGATATTGCTCAAGAATTCCGCTTGAAAGGATCGTGTTACCTTCCTGCGGGAAATAACGCTGCTTATCAGTCGAAAAATGAGGGAGGCAACAATGCCTAATTTTTTTACATAAATGGTGGAATTATCATCCCTCTCGAGGTGGTAGGTGACGGACATTATGTCTTCGTATGGAAGCTTGACAATACCGGAGTTTATCTTTCCTGTTGGTTCCATTACTTTGTATCTGAAATAAGCCACTGGTGATAATCCTGATAACCGGTGTAGGGCGGCATTTTATATGCCACCTCATCTAATTGGAGTAAAAATTATTACGCTACCTCGTATGACCCAGGACGCGCACCGCTTCTTCCACTGTTATAATTCCCTGTTTCACCTTGGCCACTGTTGTTTCGAATATATCCACAAAGCCGCGTTCCTTTGCTTTGTCTGTGATTTCCTTCAATTCGACCTCCCTGTCGATCAATATTGACAGCTCTTTATCGACAGTCAGCAATTCATAGACGAGTGTCCTGCCGAAGTATCCGGAATTATTACATACCTCACACCCTTTGCCTCTATAGAGCTTTTCTATGGAAGGATCTTTTAAATATGTCTTTTCCCACTCGGCAGGCTCATACTCCTCCTTACAGGTGTTGCATATTCTGCGAATAAGTCTCTGGCTTATGACGCCAATTAACGAATCTGCAATTAAAAAGGACCTTATTCCAAGGTCACGAAGGCGTGGAATAGCTCCCACGGCGCTGTTGGTATGCATGGTGGAGAGGACCAGATGTCCGGTGGTTGATGCTGTTGTGGCTGTAGCTGCGGTTTCAGAATCACGGATTTCTCCTACCAGGATGACGTCGGGATCGTGCCTTAAAAAGTACCGGATGGCGTTTGCAAAGTTATAGCCCGCCTTTTCATTTACCTGGGTCTGTCGTAACAGTGGCATGCTGAATTCAATGGGATCTTCTACGGTCAGGACATTTTTCTCAAGGAGATTCAAGCTCCTGATACCTGCATAAAGGGTAGTGGATTTACCGGAGCCGGTTGGTCCTGTAAGGAGAATAATGCCAAAGGGCTCATTAAACATATTTTCTACCTTCCGGATATCCTCTTCAAAAAATCCGAGTTGTGCCATTCCCATAAGAGAGCGTTCCATTGGCAATATTCTCAAAACAATATTTTCACCATAAGGGGAGACAACTGTGGAAACCCTGAAATCAAACTCGTTGTTAAGAATCGTGGCTGAAAAACGCCCATCCTGTGGCAGTCTCTGTTCGGCAATATCCATACTTGCCTTCATTTTGATACTTGAGATGATCCTTTTAAAGGGGAGAGGTAGCGATAAAACTGAGCCCATAACACCATCAACCCGGAGTGAAACATTTACTGACATCTCCATTGGCCTGATATGGATATCAGTAGCTCTCATTTTAACTGCTAAATGCAGTATATGACTGATAAGATTATCCATTCCTCTTGCCATCTCCGAATCGCGGGAGAGAAGACGGACCTCTGCTTCGATTAATTTTTCAACCGGATTTTCCATAAAGTAGTAAAACTTATTTATGGTATTGACGATCTTTCTCTTTTCGGCGATATAAAATATGGGTGAGAGTCCTGTTTGCCTGGATATTAATTGACCAACTTTATCATTCGAGGAATTGGACGAAGCTATTTCTATTGATTTGTCCAAAATACGAATGGGGAGAAAGGCATTGTTGAGGCACAGGTTCTTATTGAATCGTTTTAAAATAGCTTCTTCCGGCAAGATTTCATCAAGATCAAGGTATGGAATCCCCTCCTGTTCAGACAGAGCAGTAACTACATCATATTCGGTTGCGAAGCCGAGACGTCCGAGAACCTCGCCTAACTTCTCTCCGGTGATCTTCTGTTCCTGAAGGGCAAAGCTGATGTGTTCATCTGTTATAATGCCACTTTCTTTCAGTAGCTCCCCTATGGGTTTTCTTATCTTGTCATTTATCATTTTGGTTGTTACCTCTTAATTATTGCATAGTAGAAATATAGTTCTTTGGTCAGGAAATCCGGAGACCGGAAGCCCGTTCTCCTCTTGGAAGCGGTTAAGTGCCTTAATTAGCCTTGATTCCACAATTTCATCTAAGGAATACTTGTATAATTTAACTGCTGCAAGAAGTTCTTCCAGCTTTCCGATTTCCTTTCCTTTATAGCCTATGTAAAAATTTGCAATCCTGATAGTTGGTTTCCAGAAAAGGAAGTAGTCCTCCTTTCCGCTTTTTTTAGAAGTTAAGCTTAAGACGGCATAACGGGTTCTTATATTTGCCGGCAGGTAATCAAGCTGTATTAGCTGATATCCGGTATTTTCGTGGATGGAATCAGCAATATCTTTAAATCGGTTTGTTTCCACGGCTTTGAAAAAGCCTCTTTCGTAGTCAGACAGATTATAATATGCCAGGAAATCGGATAATACTGCCGGGATAGGAGTTTTTTCAGGTAAGACCGTTGTTTCCCGGGGCCAACGAATTTTTTTTCTAATCTCGGTGGATATCATTTCCTTATGAATATCTTGATTATTGACTACTGATCTATGGTTACTGGTTCCCGGAAGGCGGCCAACCTCCGGAATCAGGTTTAAATAGAGAGCGCCTCCGGCAGTCAGGAAGCCCAGTATTATTATAATATACAGGCCAATAGCCCTTTTCTTCCTTGTTACTTTAAACTGGTCGAGGTCTCTGATGGCCGCATCCACTATGGATTTGTCTATTTTTGCAGTATTGTAGAGAAAAGTCACGTACAGACACCTGTCCATCAGGATATTAATCATCCTGAAATTTCCCCGGCTATACTTATAGATTTTTTGAAGTGATCCGCGGTCGAATGTAATTTCTCCTTTGTTTCCCGCCATAGTTAATTTAAACAGGATGTAATTTCTTAATTCTTCCTGGTTGAGAGGAAGGGCTTCCTCCTTGATAATGATACGGCTTTTGAGCTGACGAAGCCTGGGTGAGCTTAACTTATCCATCAGTTCAGGCTGACCGATAAGCAGGATCTGCACGAGTTTATCCCTGTCTGTTTCCAGATTGGAGATCATACGAATCAATTCAAGGTTTCTGTAATTGAGATTCTGGGCATCATCAATGATTATAGCGCAGTTTTTGCCGTTTCTGTTTTCTTCCAGCAAGAAATCATTCAAAATCTTCATCTGGTCGGAAAGTTGCGAACTATCAGAATGTAATCCAAAGTCTCTGTTAATTTCTCTCAACAGTTCAACGTTACGGTAAAAGGTATATAAAACAAGAGAGGTTTCAACGCTCTTCTTTTCAAGAATGCTGATTATCTTACGGCTAATGGTAGTTTTTCCGAGTCCAACCTCACCGGTTAAGATTATGAAACCCTTCCTTGTAACTACTCCGTGCACGATCTCGGAGATTATTCGATCAATGTGTTCGGAGAGATAGAAATTCTCATAATCCGGGGCCACAGGAAATGGATTATGTTTTAGCCCAAGATAATCAAGGTGTCTTAATTCTTCATTCATTGTTATCTACTATAATCGCCACAAACCTATATATGTTCTGCCATCCTTGCCGGGATATCCTCTAAACATTCCATCATCTTTACCGGCTTTATTATCAATAAACCGGTCTATTTTTGTAAACATATTTTCCGGGATGCCGTAAAGAATAATTCTATCCGGAAAGCAGAGCAAAAAAATATCTTCTTCAGACCGGCCAATTTTTTTGAAACGATATACATAGGGGCGTTCGGTGTTGGATGCGGGTGGTGATAAACTGTTATTGCGCATCGACCGAACAAGATTTTCCATATATTCTACATGATTACTGCCGGAAAAATAAGGCCATATTTCATTTTTAGCCGAGTAGGACCTCAAAGCAACATCCCATTTTAACAGAAAATCTCTGCAGAACTTTAAGTCCAGGGAGTAATTGATTAAATTGCATCCCCCCCATATCGTCAATGCTATGAGACCTGCATACAGTAAAGCGAACAGCGATTTGTCAACAGCCTTGCCGGAAAGAGCCATTATTCTAACTTTTGAATTAACTCAGGTATCCGGGTATTATGTGGATAAATATCCTTGAGCCTGGATAGTCTGTTTTTTGCCTCGGTCAACTGACCGGTCTTTATTTCCAGGATGGCCATATTGACACCCGCCTCGAGATCATTTTTATTTTTTTGCAATACCTTGTTTAAGAAGGAAGCCGCTAAATCGTAGTTGCCCTGGCGCAAGTGGTAGAAAGCCCTCAATTTCAGCACATAACTGTCTTTTTCACCTTTAAGCCGGGTTAGTTGATCAAGTAACTTCTCTGTCCGGTGGTTGCCGCCTGTAGTTATTGACTTTTGTATCTCTTTGACAAGACTGGTGATTTGTACGTTCTTTTCCACTTTGACCAGATGAAGATGTTTGTCTTGTTTCTTCTTAGCCTCTTCTGGTGATTGAGCCTCTTCCGGCATTTTTTCTAATGGTTTCTTCTCTGTTGGCAGGCTGCGGGAAGTTAGGAAGAGAGGTGCTTTTCCCGGTTTCACGGCCTTGTTGTCCCTGGAAATATCTGATGCTGCTGGTGGTGTAATTTTATCTTTTACCGGAGAGACGTGGATAGTTTCAGTATTCTCTGGAGTGATCCGGCTTTTCTGGCTTTCAGGGAGATAAAGCTTTGCTCCCTTTGTCTCCTCAACAGAAAAATCTTTCGAAGGTGAGGGAGTAAGAGCTGGTTCTTTCTGAATGACATCCTCAACAGAAAAATCTTTCGGGGATGATGGAACAGGAGCCGGTTCTTTCTGAATGACATCCCCCTTTGCCGAAGTTTCCGTTAATTCCCTGGCAGCGACGGTTGGATGCTCTTCACTTACTGCGGGCAGGCGCTTACTTTTTCCCGTGAGATGGCCTGCGATATATATGGTGACCAGACCGGAAAGAAAAATGAAAAGGACAAGAACAAGTATTGCTAAAGGTGAAAAGAGAATTCTGCGAAATGAGTAGACATTATGAAATCTCTTTAATTTTCCAGCCTCTTTCCCGTCTTCAGGTGATTGGAATTTCAGTTTCTTTAATGTTTTAAAGATAACACTCATGGTTGCGCTGTTTGTTGCTCACTCCTTATATGATGGAGACACGGAGAACAATAACAAGTTCGAGACTTTCATCCGTCAAGGACTCAGCTTTGAACAGATATCCTAACAGTGGAATAGAAGAAAAGAATGGAACTCCTTCATTGCTCTTTGTTTTACGTTTACTGATGAGACCGCCAAGTATAACCACATCACCGCTGTTGAGCCCGATTGTGGCGCTTATCTCCTTGATGTTAACCTCCGGGAGGGATATATCCTGGGTACCGACAGTTTGAGGTATGAGACTATCCCTGTCCACATCACTCTTTATAGGATTGATCAGGAGCGTTATCTTTCCGTCAGGTTCGATAAATGAGATAACACCGAGTATAAGCCCGTCAAAGACCGTAGAGACTTCAACCTCGGTGGTGTCTCTGTCAGTGTTTGTGTCTGTATAGGTGGTAGTCTTTATCTTTTTCTTGTATGTGATTGAGGTGCCAACACTGATTACTGCCGGCTGGCCATGTTTGGTACGAATGCTGGGATTGGAAACAATCTTGACATCTCCGAAGGTATTGAGTGCCTTTATAGTGGCATCGGTTGTGAAGGCGCCTGTGATACCACTTAGAACCAGAGCCTTACCTGCCCAGGTAGCCCGGTTAAGTTTTCCGGCGCTGTTTGTCTGATTCCTTACCATATCCCAGTCTATTCCGTAGCTGTATCCATCCGAGAGAGTAACTTCAATAATCCTTGCCTCAATGAGGAGTTGTCTGGACATCATCTCTCTGAAATGGTTTATTAGCGTTGATATAGAGAGAATGACTGCAGGCGTATCTTTTACGTAAAGAGAGCCCGATAACCTGTTAAGGGAGTATTTACCCCCTTTGCTAATAACCTGTTTGACCATATCTTCGACAACATCATAGGGGTTTGGCTTCTTTGCACCCTTCCCTGAAAGCTTAAAGGCTCCCGTTAATCCGGAAGCCGTCGCCGTCTCTCCAGCCCCGAGGACATCACCGCCTACATCAAAGGTTGTGTCCAGATTCGTATCAAGGAAATGCAGCTTGAATATTCTCTCCTCGAATGATTTAATATGGATAACATTTTGATTGATTTCGTAGTAGAGATCAAAAGTGCTTAGCACCTCTTTAAGCACCGTTGCAGCGGAGACCTTCTCGAAATTTAGTGTGACAAGTCTCGTTTCGTCGTTTACGCTTGGATCTATTATGAGATTCATTCCAACGGCTCGTGACAGTGAGTACAGAACTGTTTGAAGATCTTCATCTACCATAGAGAAGGAAACTATATGGTCTTCAAATGGATCGTATACCGGTATGACAGGTTCTACATCAATCTTTCTGGGGGCGGCCTTTTGCAAAGTGTCAGATAAATTTTTCTGAATCTTGCCCAGTTTCTCAGATTCCTCACTTATCTGCTTAGGAATGGAGTCAGGGGATGGTTTCTCAGGTTCAAGGACAGAGGCTGGACCGAAAGCGCATCCTGCGAGAAAGAGGATAAAAATTATTATCAATAATTTCCTTAATGTATGGTATTTCACGGTCTTATTTTCTCCTGTTGTTTTCTGAAGCTCAAATTCTTCATTTAACATTAACAGACTTCTTGTCCTATTTATTCTGTTCCTTTTTTTTCCTGGCCGGCTGTATTCCTTCTGCAATAGATATCCACTCTTTGATTTGACGTTTGCCGATCAAAGCGCGATTTGGTTCAATCTTTATGATTATGGCGCCATCCGGGAGGTGTCCCCCCTCTGTGTAAAAGGTTCCATCAATAACACAGAACCGCTTTTTCCCTGAAGTGAAGGCAAGGCTGAGATTGTAATCCATTCGAGTCGACAAAACGGTTTGTTTGCCTCTTGACGCAACCCTCAACTTTCCCATTGGCTGATAACCGAAGAGAGTTAAGTTTACCGGAGACAGATCTGGTCTTTGGGGTCTTGGAAGATCTGTCATTATCTTTTCTAAATTTTCTATATCCTTTACAAGGGATGAAGCCGGAACAGAAACAACGGGCAGGGACTTTACTCCACTGCTTATGCGAATTGTATCTATTTCTTTTCCATGGTCCTGGGTGGCATATAAGACGGTTATCGACAATGTAAGAAAAATCAGTATAAAAGTTAAGAGCCCGGAATGTTTTCTTTTCATCGAATTTTCTTTCTTATTTTGATCAGGAATTCAGAAGAGCTGATTTCTGTATTGAATTTACTCTCGTCTACAACGTATCCCTTTGCCTTTAAGATCTTTTCAAATGTCTGATATCCCATATAAGCTGTATCGAATGAGATTTCTGCCTTGCCAAAAATCTCTGCCATTACCTCAGCCGTTGAATAGTCCATCTTCAGGATATTAACCTTCATACCGGCTGAGAGGGCGTCGGAGATATCATTAATTACCTCTTTAAAGGACGGGGCATTATGACAGTAGGCAAGATCCTGTACAAAAGCCAGTATTTCTTTATACGGTACCTGAGGAATTTCATGAGAAATCTCCATCCGTATCTCGGACTTCCTTTTGTCCATAATAGTCAGATCTCTTTTCAGTGCATCCACTTTATAATTATACCAGAAGAATCCGGCAAGTAGCAGAATGGCTCCCAAAAAGAATATACCATTGAGGTAAGGGGCGAATCTTTGAGCATAATAAAAGATCTTTTCTCTTCCGGGTGCAATCCCATCTGTTCCAGACATCATTCCTGCAGCCTTCAGAAAGGAGAGTCGGTGTTCTTCCCCGCCATAGGATATTATTTCATCTTCTATGGAATAGAATTCACTTTTCATTTCCTCAGGCCACTCAGGCACCACTTTATTTTTCAGCCAGGAAAGATTAAATGCTCTGGTTACTTTGATTCGGTTTTCTGTTTCTGCTGCTTTGATATCTTTCCTGACAGTATCCCAGAGAGCGAAAACCTGATCCTCACTTTCATCAAAGGCAACACATCGGTTGGCATAGTAGACCCTCTTTTTTGTACCAATGATCAGATCGGCAAAGCGGTTGTGCTGGAAGATGACAGCTACCGGTTCCTGAGGCCGCAGTTTTTTTAAAACAGAATAGAGAACCGAAAAGAGAGGAAACAAGGCGACAGAGTCTTCATGTTCTCTGATCCAGTCGAAGTATTGGTAGCGGATTCTCGTTGGGAGAGCTGTAAAAAAGATATCTGTAGTATTTTTACCTTTCTTCTTTTTCCAGTGGGTAATAATAGAAACAGGTTCGTCAAATTCACCCGTTTCCTGCAATCGTCTTATTACTGTAATTTCCGCATACTTTGCCGGAGCTTCAACAGTCATAGCTCCTGAGATGGATCCCTTCATGTCTGAAACAAGCCACATATCTCCCTTAATCTCATCGAGGTCATGGATTTGCTCAAGTCTTCTTTCTGAGAAGCTGAAGGTTTCTCCATCGAGTTCTATCGCGTATTGTTTTAAATTTTCAAACATCACTCATGCCTGATTACAAATGCTCCTTTAAGTGTCAGGAGGATGTCCCCATCTTTGGTAGATTTTGAATCAGCAGAGATGGAGGATGATTTATTGGGAGCCGTATTTTTGTTGGATCCAATGTCGGTCTTTATGTGGAGTATCATGGGTTTAAAATAATAGGATGAGGTGCTTGCGGTTTGTAATAATATTTGTTCAACTTCCGGGAAGGTAGCGGGCTGTTCAATTTCTACATTATAGTATGCCCACCTGTTTTTTTCTAATCCTGAGGATATGGCGTAGTTGACAAAGTTGCTGACACGGGTCATTATCCTTTTTTTGCGTTCCATTTCCTTCTTTTGATGCTTGAGCAGACGTACCTCCCTTGTTGATACCTTCAACTTTTTCTGACTTATGATGTGATTATTGTGGGCTGTCAGAGAGAAGTAGGCGCTTATAAGAAAAAAGATTGCCACTATAGCCGTGGTTATGTAGGATTTCATGATCTTGATTTTGAACACCACCTTTGCAAGATGACCATGGAAGTGAATCTCCCCGCCCACAGGGCGGGCTTCACGGTAAGGAATCGGAGATAGTGAACTGTTGCGAACAATATGTTTGTTTTATATTGCGCCCCTTACCCTGTCTACAAGGCGGGGCTTGCGGGTGCGTTCCCGGTCAAAGCTTAGAACTCTAATCTCAGTATGGCCGCAGCATTAGCAACCGGCGCAGTTTCAGCGCTGGGCCAGGCAACATTTGTCTGCGGAGCGTTGTAGTTCGCCGCATAGCGGAGGTCTCCGGCTGTTCCATCATTTATATCATCAATTAATCTGTCCCATGCAATACCGAGGTCATTTGGAATACCTCTTATGCGAATAAAGTTTCCTATATTGACATTATAGGCGAAAGCAAGTGTGAGGGTGCGCTGAACTCCCAGTGAGTCGGCGTAGGTTCTTACTAAACTCGAGCCGGTCGGTCCCTGAACAGGTGGTGTTAAACCGATGGCCTTTAGTTGGGCTTCAAGATTGGCAGCGGTTGCCAATGGGTCGCATTGCCCATCTCGATTAGCATTATCATTGGAGGCTTCGTCGCCGAGTATCCAGCCGGTGCGATCATAATAATTATTATACGCCAGCTGCCAGCTTCTGACATATTTAGTGTATAGTTTCTTTTGCTCCGCACTTTTGATAATATCTTTCCCCTTGACAATCGCGCCGATAATGATACCGATTATAATCAGAACGATGGCCATCTCAATCAGAGTAAAACCTTTTTCACTTTTGCAGAAACCTGTCTTGTTTTGATTTTTTTCGTTCATAGTACCTAATGCCCTCCTTGACATGAAGCTGATCTCTTGTCATCCTGAACTTGTTTCAGCATCTTATTATTTTAGACCCTGAATGATCCTGAACCAAGTTCAGGATATGATTCAGGGTAATAAAAAAGACTTTTCACAAACTTGCTAAGTTTAATATAGGAAAAGTCGTATGTCAAGAATATTATTGGAAAAACCCTCAGAACGTTTCTTCTTTCCATTTTTTCAAATCGGAAAGTGCTCGTGCTGCAAAATATTCCCCCTTTTCTTTTTTAGGCACCTTCTTGGAAAGTGGAGGAAAAAGGCCAAAATTTACATTCATAGGCTGAAAAGTTTTGATGCCGGCATTTGAAATATAATGGAGGAGAGCGCCAATAGCAGTTGTTTTTGGCGGGATGGCGGTTAAATCTTTTCCCTTCAGATAACGATGTATATTTATTCCTGCGATAAGACCCATAGCTGCAGATTCTACGTAGCCCTCAACACCGGTAATCTGTCCGGCAAAAAAGATATTATCATTTGACCGGAACTGGAGAGTATTTTTTAGCAGGGCAGGGGAGTTTATAAAGGTGTTTCGGTGAATGCTTCCATATCTTGCAAATTCTGCTTTTTTTAAGCCGGGTATCATCCTGAATATCCGTTTCTGTTCCGGCCAGGTCAACTTTGTCTGGAATCCCACCATGTTGAAGAGAGTACCTTCCCTGTTTTCCTGGCGTAGCTGGACAGCGGCATAAGGCTGTTCCCCTGTTTTGGGATTTATCAAACCCACCGGCTTCATTGGTCCAAAGGCAAGAGTGTTTATTCCTCTCTTTGCCATTACCTCAATCGGAAGACATCCCTCAAAGTACTTTAAATCTTCAAAGTTTCTAAGGGGTACCTCCTTGCCTTCTGTAAGTGCCTTATAAAACCGTTCATATTCGTCTCTGGTGAGGGAACAGTTCAGGTAATCACCATCTCCGTTGTCATATCTTGAGGCCCTGAATACCAGTGTGTGATCGATTGAATCTCCGTCTATTATAGGTGAAATTGCATCATAGAAGTAGAGATGTTCACAGCCGGTCATTTCTGAAATGCTCTTCGCCAGTGATTCGGAAGTAAGGGGTCCGCTTGCAACAATAACGGGGGAGTCTCCGGGAATTGCCGTAATTTCTTTCCGGTTGATTTTCAGCCTTTTGCATTCATTTAGCTTTTGCTCGATATATTGTGAGAAAAGCGTCCTGTCTACAGCGAGCGCCTTGCCTGCCGGTACGGCGGTAGCATCGGCTGACTTAATAATAATAGAATCCAGTAAACGCATCTCTTCCTTGAGAAGACCTACTGCGTTTCGTGTGATATTGGAACGGAGCGAATTGCTGCAGACAAGCTCGGCGAGGAGTGGTGATTTATGGGCGGGAGTATATACCTCTGGCTTCATTTCGTAGAGCAGAACATCAAGCCCGCGTTTCAATAATTGCCATGCGGCCTCGCATCCTGCAAGACCGCCACCTATGATGATTACAGGTTTCGAGTCTAAAGTTTCAAGTTTCAAGTTTCAATCATCCAGCCAGTAGGGTGGCCTTTTGTATGCCACCGAAACGGTCGGGTATAAAACCCGACTCTACTTCTTTCTCTCTTTATACCCGCAATCCTTGTCGAGGCATGTCTTAAAATATCCTTTACCTCGACTATATTTTTCGACAATAAACGGGGCTCCGCACTGGGGGCATTTTTCTGGTATAGGTTTGTCCCAGAGGGCATAGGTACAGTCCGGATAGTTTGAACAACTAAAAAATATCTTCCCCTTTTTCGTCCGTTTTTCAGAGAGGTACCCTGTGCACCCTTCTTCCGGACACATAACTCCTATACTTATCGGCATGGTATTTTTACACTCAGGATAGCCGGAACAGCCAAGGAACCTGCCGAATCTGCCCTCTTTTATAAGCATTTTTTTGCCACATTCGCTACAGACAGTATCGGTTGCTTGTGCTTCCGTCTGGTTAATCCTTCCCTTTTCATCCTTGGTGAAATTGGTTGTGTTGTCGCAACTGGTACATTTCAGGAACCTGCCGAATCTGCCCCATTTTATGACCATAGGGCTTTCGCATTTATCGCAGATGATATCGGTTGGTGTCTCTTCCTTCTTAACATTTCTCATCTCGGTTTTGGCTTTTTTCAGTTCTTTCTCAAAGGGGGTGTAAAAATCCCGCAGGGTTTCAATCCTTGTTAACTTTCCTTCTTCTATCAAGTCGAGTTGATCTTCCATGGATGCGGTAAAGTCAATGTCCAGTATCTTTGGAAAGTTTTTTACCAGGAGTTCTGTGACCAGAATTCCAAGTTCAGTTGGGTGAAATCTTCTGTTTTCCAGTCTGACATAATCTCTCTCCTGAATGGTACTCAATATGGCTGCATAAGTAGATGGTCTTCCTATCCCATTTTCTTCAAGCTCCCTGACGAGCGTGGCCTCTGAAAACCTTGGTGGCGGCTGGGTGAACTTTTGTTCCGGTGTGAGAGAGAGAAGCAACAGGGTTTCATTTTCCCGAACCTCGGGAAGAATCTTGCCGGAGCCGTTTTCCTCGTCTGCGTCGTCTTTGGTTTCATTATAGATAACGGTGAATCCGGCAAATTTCATAACGGCCCCTTGCGCCCTGAAGAGATAATTTCCTGCAGATATGTCAATGGTTGTCTGGTCAAAAATCGCAGGATTCATCTGACTCGCCATAAAACGGTTCCAGATGAGCTGATAGAGACGAAACTGGTCATTGCTTAAATACTGTTTGATATCCTTCGGTTTGTGGAGCATTGATGCGGGCCTTATCGCCTCGTGGGCATCCTGGGACTTCCGTGGAGACTTAAAGACCCTCGGCTTTGCCGGAAGAAAGTCTTTACCGTAATTCTCGTTTATATAAGCTCTCGCCTCGGCGATAGCCTCTGCCGATATTCGAAAAGAATCGGTCCTCATGTAGGTAATAAGACCTACGGGTCCCTCTTTCCCGAGTTCTATCCCCTCGTATAATTTCTGGGCGATACTCATAGTCTTCTTTGCCGTAAAATTGAGTCTCCTTGATGCTTCCTGCTGAAGTTTGCTTGTTGTAAATGGGGGAGGGGATTGTCTTTTGGTTTTCTTCTTTTCTATTTTACTTACGACAAAGGGAGCTGATTCAAGATCTTTCAGTATTGCATTTGCCTGTGCTTCATTTTTTACTTTTGCCTTTTTTGCACTGACCTTTATAAGGCGTGCTTCGAATTGGGGTGGATTTGAACCCTCTAACAGGGCGGTAATATTCCAGTACTCTTCCGGCACAAACTTTAGTATCTCTTCTTCCCTGTCGCATATCATCCTTACCGCTACTGATTGAACGCGTCCCGCGGAAAGCCCCCATTTTACCTTTTCCCATAATATCGGGCTGATCTGGTATCCGACAAGCCTGTCCAGTACACGCCGTGTCTTCTGTGCTTCATATTTGTCGTAATCGAGTTTCAGGGGATTCTTGATTGCGTTGAGTACGGTGTTTTTGGTCAGGTCGTTAAAGAGAACGCGATAGATATTTTTATTTTTAGCATCTATCTCCTCGAATATATGCCAGGCTATGGCCTCTCCTTCTCTGTCAGGATCCGGGGCAAGAAATATGTCGCTTACGTTCTTCGCTGCTTTTTTGAGTTCGGAGACCACCTTTTTTTTCTTTTCTATGACCGTGTAGGTTGTTTCGAAATCATTTTCGATATCGATGCCTAATGTTTTGGGGGGGAGGTCTTTTACGTGTCCCACAGAAGCCCGAACGTCGAAATCGGACCCGAGATATTTTTTGATCGTCTTGACCTTGGTTGGTGATTCAACAATTATAAGCTTATCCGGCATAGCTATCCTTTCAGTTTAAACATTTTTCCGGGCATTTGTTCAATGTATCCTTCGAGCTCCAGAGTTAAGAGGATATTTAGAATGTCACCGGCTTTAAATCCCGTTTTGGCGATTATCGTGTCTACATTTTTAGGTTTTCCGGAGATAGATTTTAACACGGTGCGCTGTGTATCATCCAAATTTTTCATGTTTTGCGGTTTGATACTGCCTGGTCTTTCCCTGGTCTCTTTGACTTTGGCTTTTAGCCTTGAGCCTTCAATCTGCGGTGTTATCTCTTCCAGAATATCGTGGACACTCTCGATGAGTTTTGCGCCCTCTCTTATCAGTTTATGGGTTCCCCTGGAACCGGGTGAATCAATGCTTCCCGGCACCGCAAACACCTCTCTCCCCTGCTCTAATGCGAGCCTGGCGGTTATCAGGGAACCGCTCTTATCGCCAGCCTCTATGACAACGACACCGAGAGACATACCGCTTATGATTCTGTTTCTTGCCGGAAAATTTGGTCCGCTGGGTGGAGTAGAAAAGGGGAATTCGGTAATAACAGCCCCGTTTTCGGAAATTTTTTCAAGGAGCTTTTTGTTTTCCAGTGGGTAAACTATATCAATACCGCACCCTAAAACAGCTATTGTTCTCCCCTTTCCGGTGAGTGCCCCTGTGTGTGCCGCTGAATCTATTCCCCTGGCCATCCCGCTGACAATGGTAATTCCGTGCAGGGCAAGCTCTTGACAGAGTCGCTGCGTGGAAAATTTACCGTAGGTGGTGGCCATTCTGGAACCGACAACAGCAACATTTATATCATCTTCTCTCAGCGTTCCTTTAACATAGAGAAATGGTGGGAAATCATATATATTAAGAAGACTTTTTGGGTATAAAAAATTGCTGGCCGTTATTATCGAAACTTTCGTTTTGTCAGCCAGTTCGAGTTCTTTGTCTACTTTTTGCCAGTCATTAAAACCCTTGATGTTGAGAGCTATCTTTCTGGTGATGCCTGGAATAGCCTTGAGAGCGTCAGTCGGCGCATTGAATGCGTTTTCGGGAGAACCGAAGACGTCAATTAAGTTTTTAAATCCCACATTTCCAACGCCATCAATGAGCTTTAAGGCAATCCAATATTTTATATCGCTTTCCATTTCGCAGGGAAGATATATCGGATAATCGGCGAGTGTCAATAAAAATCTTTGCGTTCTTTACGTTTTTGAGTTAGAAATTCAAGTTCCGAGTTCAGAAAAAATAGTTCCGGGTTCCGAGTTTAAAGTTCCGAGTTTTTTAACTCCGAACTCTGAACTTTAATAGGTATCACAATGCTTAGACGAATTTTTATACTTTTAGTTATTTTGCTGGTTCTCTGCCCGTGCGGTGTTATGGGGGCGGATAATCCCGGTTCTGCGGGGTTGAAGGAGATAAGACTTGAAGAAGGAAAAAATCTTCTGGAAGTAGGTTCAAAGTGTTCTTTCAGGGCGATTGGTCAGTATTCAGACGGTACGGAAAGGGATGTCACTGATGAAGCGGAGTGGATATCAGTAAATGATAGGGTAGGGCGGTTTGCTGATAAGGGGGTACTTGTCGGAGGGGCAGTGGGGAGCACTCTTGTCTTTGCAAGTTTGAACAGAATTAGAAGCAGCAGCCTCAGGGTTCAGATAGAGCCCGCAACCCGGCCCGTATTAAAAGTCCAGCCCCTTAAGATACCTCTCGGAAATATCGAAAAGGACAGGAGTAAAGAGTTTACCATAACGGTCAATAATATCGGCAATGGAGATCTTAAGTGGGAGATCAGGACCAGCTCTTCGTGGTTAGTAGTAAACAGCGATCTTTCTCAGGAAGCTTATGACCTGTGGCGGAAGACATCGATGAAAAATATACCTGAGCCCGTTGATATGAATGGCGACGGGAAGATGGATTACTTCCCACCGAAAGTTGGACTGCTTTCTTACACGGCCTGGATGGCAGAGAGAAGAGAGCTGCAGGACGGGTTAACCAGAAGAAATGCTGCCGATACCATTACCATCACGGCATATACACTTGGTCTTTCAGATGGGGAGTATAAGGGAAAAATTTTTGTGACATCTAATGCGGAAAGACAGGAAATCGAGATTTCCATGAAAGTGGTTTCCCTTGAATATATAACCATCGCTCCAGTTTCTATCAAGGCGAGAGCAGGGCAGAGGAGGAAATTCAGGGCGGTAGGGGTCTGGTCTGATGGAAGCAAGACGGATTTGTCGGGGTTTTTAGACGGCCGGTGGGTAATTTCCGACCCTTCTGTCGGGAAGTTTTTGTATGGTAATCCCGTTTTTATTGCGGGAAAGACAGGAAAGACAGAAATCAAAAAGATCAGGGGAGATATAGTAAGTGATATTGCACTGGTAGAGGTTGAAGAAGGTATTTCCATCCCGGTGCTTGCTGTTTCTCCCAGAGAGATAGACCTTGGTGCAATCGGCCCCGGAGAAAGCGCTAAGGGGACTTTTTCTTTGAAAAATTTTGGTTCGGGATTTCTCGATTGGTCGATCGATGGACTTTCCGAATGGTCTCTGAGCGGTGAAGAAGGCCTGTCCGGTATTGTGCGCAATACCCCCGGCCATATCAGGGTTTATCTGAGGTCTTTAAAAGGAGAGGGTAAAGAGGAGTGGGAGAAACCTGAAGAAGATGCGTCTTCTCTATATCCCGTCCAGTTGAAACTCGAATCTGAAGGCAATTTTGTAACCTATGTAAAGAATCTTCCAATCGGGAGATATAGAGAGATGATAACATTGTCCTCTGATGGTGGAATGAGACGGATTTTTCTGAGATTTGAGGTTACACAGGTAAAATCGGTTCCATCCATAAAAGTGGGACCGCTCGGGATAGATTCAGGTCTTGTCGCGTCCGGCAAACAGCTGGTTAAGAGGGTCGAACTGACGAATCAAGGCAGAGATGTCCTGAAATGGAAGGCGAGTCTGCAGGGAAACCGTAGAACTTTTGCCGGTGTGCCCCTGAAAAAAGGACTATATGTTTCACTGTTGAATCCGAATGTTCGTGATAGTGAAAAGTATGCGGTTCCGGGACATTTGAAGGATTCAGTTGATATTTCCGGCGTGTGGTCTGAAGATAGAGGATATCCTTACAGTTATGGCGAAGAAGATATATTAAAATATAAATTTTCAGGAACAGGTATTGCTCTATTTATCTGGAAAGATTTTGAAGGAGGATATCTGACAACGTATGTTGACGATGAATTGATGAAGGAGATTGATTGTTATTCCGAGAAAAATGAAAGAACAGAATCTCTGGTGGTGGAAGGTCTTGAAGATGTACCGCATGTCCTGAAACTTGTCAGTGAAGAAGGACGTGTGGTAATCGAAGGTGTGAGGGTTTACAGCAGTAATATTATTAAGGGAAATTATGCCTGGATAGAGATCTTTCCGGATATAGGTACGACAACCAGTGAAACAGATTATGTCAATGTTATGATCAACTCCAGGGGATTGAAGCCGGGATATTATAGCGAGAATATACTGTTCAGCTCTAATGGGGGGACGGAAATTGTTGAAGTGACACTTCAGGTTTCTGAGGACAAAGCTTCGGAAATAATAGATATTTATCGTTATGTCAGGGGGTACGATTATCTCTTTACGGTAGATCCCCAGCTTGAAGGTCTCGATGCCCTGAAGGGATATAAAAAACAGGGGATTGCCTTCAGGCTTTTCAATAAGGATACACCGGGGACAACGGAGTTCTTCAGATGGTACAACTCATCAAAGAAAAGTCACTTTTATTCTGTCGACAGAGAAGGGAAGGGGAAATCCCTAACAGGATACGTTTTGGAAGAATCGATAGGGAACATCGCAACGACCAAGCTTTCAGAAACAAAGGAGCTGTATCGCTGGTTTAACCTCTCTTCCGGAGTTTACTTTTATACAACCGATCCAAAAGGAGAGGGATGCTCCAGAAGGGGTTACAAGTATGATGGAATAGCCGGTTATGTGAGATAAGTTCCCGAAGTTTCAAATGTCTAAAGTGAGCTGAAATTAAAATGATTGCAATCTTCAACTTAGGTGCTTAAATTGACTTGACAAAACCTCTTAAAGGGTTTAGTTAGGATGGTCTTTTCGGGGAATAGACTATTATGCGCCTGTAGCTCAGCTGGATAGAGCAACGGACTTCTAATCCGTAGGTCCTGGGTTCGAATCCCCGCAGGCGTGCCAACATAAATGGTGGGTGTAGCTCAGTTGGTTAGAGTGCCGGGTTGTGGCCCCGGAGGCCGGGGGTTCAAGTCCCCTCACTCACCCCAAAAATTTATGCGCCCGTAGCTCAGCTGGATAGAGTCGCAGACTTCGAATCTGTTGGTCGTAGGTTCGAATCCTACCGGGCGTGCCAGATCCGTTTTAAGGGCCCTTAGCTCAGCTGGTAGAGCAACTGACTCTTAATCAGTAGGTTGTCGGTTCGATCCCGACAGGGCCCACCAAAAAAAGAAGGGGTTACGAAAGTGGCCCCTTTTTATTTTAGGGTAGATCTGATACCTTGATTCTCTCGGTGATTTTGTAGTGTTCGTTTGGCGTGATGGGTTTGTATTCGGAGTTGTCGCTGGTGAGAAGAATCCGGTTATCCTTTGATCGGAATGTTCTGAGTACGTTTCTATCTTTTCCCTATATGCAAAATACCCTTTGTAATGTTGCACAGATGCGCGTTTAATCTTTCCGAATGGCTCAGTATATCTGAGAAGATCAATCCCGAATCACTTACGCAGGTGCTCTCCTGAAGTCTTTTTATGTGATTCAACCTGAAATCGGTTATAAGAGATTGTATCTCGGAGTTAATCGTCAATGTTATATTTGCAGATTTGTGATCATCATTCTCTACGGCCCTCTTTGTGTGTCTCATTAGAGTACTTGTCTTTTTAAATAGTTTGTTGAGTTCATCCAGGGCGTCTTCAGAAAATGTAAGATCATTTTCATAGAAGCGCTGTGCTAAATTTACAATGCCTTCACAGTAATCGGCCGCCCTTTCGACATCATTTACACTGTGGAGTAGTGCCGGAATCAACCTTGAATGTTTTTCAAGCAGTTCGTTTTTTGTAATTTCGACTATATATTCTGTGATACTCTTTTGCATATCATCAACGGATTCTTCATCGACTGATATTTCGTTCTTCAGTTTATGATCATAGGAGAGGACACATTGTCTTGCCTTCTCCAGCATATCCATCGTGATACTTATCATAACACCCAGTTCTTTCACTACCGCCTCTATTGCTAAATTAGGGGCGGTCAATAAATTTTTATCAAGGTATGTAACTCCTCTCTTTTCATAATCTTCTCCGGGGATAATTTTTTCGAGTAGCTTAACGAAGAGTGGTATAAAAGGTAAGAAGATGATTGTGTTAATGATATTAAAAATCGTGTGGGTATTTGCAACTTGCCTCGCGACGTCGTGAGAAGTCACAGGAATATAAGTTAGATATAAAGGTACAAATAAGATGGCAATCATCACTCCGATAGTATTGAAAAGGGTGTTTCCCAAAGCGAGGCGTTTACTTGATAACGTGCCTCCAATACAGGCAATAATCGCGGTGATGCATGTACCGATGTTTGTCCCGAATATTAAATAGATAGAAGAAGGTAGATCAAGTAATCCGGCAGACGCGAACGCGATAATCATACCTGTGGTCGTACTGCTGCTCTGCAAAATAGCTGTTGCAATTAATCCTGTCAAAATTCCCAACAGAGGTTGTCTTGCAAAGTTTAGGAAGGCGTTCTTTATAGCTTCATTATCTGCCAGGGGCTTGACGGACGAGCTCATCATTGCAAGCCCTAAAAATAGAAGACCGAATCCTAATATAGCCAGCCCTTTATTTTTATTTTTCTTTTTCTTTGCAAAAAAGAAAGTTACGGCCCCGACAAATACGAAGATTGGAGCTATTGCAGTAAGCTTAAAAGCGATCAGCTGAGCAGTGACCGTTGTACCTATGTTAGCTCCAATCATAACAGCTATGGCTGCTACCAGGCTAATAATTCCTACATTCAAAAATCCTATGAGAATAACGGAGGTTGCGCTTGAGCTCTGAATAACGGAAGTAACAAAAAGACCGGCAAGCATTGATTTAATTTTGGTTGACGTCATCTTTTCGAGCAACGTCTTGAGATACGTCAGCGACAATTTCTTGAGCGAATCGCTCAAAAGGTACATTCCGTAAATAAATAACCCCAGTCCTCCGATGACTCCAGTAATCGTGCTGGTATAAAGCATAGTCTAATCCCTTAATTGAAAAATAAATTTAATAATATCAAGCATATAAACGTTAATAGCTGCATCTGCTTCGAGCGGAGTATAAAAGAGAGGCGGATAAGTGTCAAGGGGAAAACGACATTAGAAATTATTGCCGGAAATGGTCTCCGCTATCTTTCGTACCTTTTTCATGACGCTGTCGATATCCATGGTGAAAAGCCGTCTTTCCTTCATCACGACTTTTCCGTCAATAATTGCCGTTGATACATCGGATCCTGAGGCAGAATAGACGATCTGGGAGTAGTAATTGTACAGGGGTGTGAGATGAGGTTTTTGCATATCGAGTATGATTATATCGGCACATTTTCCCGCCTCGATTGAGCCGATTTTGTCTTCGAGGCCCAGTACCTTTGCTCCCTCAATAGTTGCCATTCTTAATACGGTTTTTGCATCCATGACTGTTGGGTCGAGTGTCACTGCCTTGTGTATCTTGGCCGCTGTGTCCATCTCCGTAAACATGTCCAGGTTGTTATTACTGGCACATCCGTCAGTCCCGAGCCCTACCGTAACCCCTTTTTCAAGGAGTTTCGGAATAGGCGCAACCCCTGATGCGAGCTTCATATTACTTTCAGGATTGTGAGACACCTTGACGCCGTAATCGGCAAGGATGTCGATTTCTTCCTGGTCGATACAAACACAGTGTACGGCAATTGTGAGGTTATCAAGAATGCCGAGACTGTGGAGATAACGTACCGGTGTCATACCGTACCTTTCCTTGACTATTTTTATCTCATCTCTTGTTTCTGCCAGATGGATCATGTACGGCAGATTTGCCTTTCTCGCAACCCCCTTGATGACAGTGAGTGTTTCGGTCGAACAGGTGAAGGGGGTGTGACAGGCTAATGCAGGTGCGATTAAGGGAGATACTCCAGTCCATTTTTCGATGAATTTTTCGGCGATCTCTATTTTTCTTGAAGGTTCAAGATTATCCGGGGCAGGAAAGTCGATGATACCCTGGGTTGATAGAGCACGTATTCCGGAATCGATCGCCGCCCGGGCAACACTGCTTTCGTAAAAGTAGACGTCTGAAAATGTTGTCGTGCCGGAGAGTATCATTTCCGCTATTGCCAGCATGGCACCATCATATACCATCTCTCTGTTTACATGTCTCGATTCCACAGGAAACATGTAGTTGTTCAACCATTCCATAAGGGGGAGATCGTCGGCAAGCCCTCTGAAACAGGTCATCGGCGAATGGATGTGCGTATTTATAAGGCCGGGCATGACAATGGATCCCGAGGCATCGAGTATCTCTTTCGCGCTGTATTCCGGAAGGTGCTCCCCTTTTTTTATGAAGAGTATCTTTCCGTCCTTTACACCGATTGCGGGATTTTCAATCACCTCCATCTTTTCCGACATGGTGAGGAGCGTTCCGCCGATTATGAGAATGTCGAGTTCACCGTTTCTTTTCATTTTGTTATTCCCAGGCTCTTCTTCACTCGTTCGGCAATCTCTCTTACTTTTTCCATCGCCTCCTCTTCATTTATGGTTAGAAGTTCTCTGTTTTCCATAACAACTTTCCCGTTTATCAAAACGGTATCGGCGTCGGACCCGTTAACGGTGTAAACAAGATGGGAATACTCGTGATACATCGGGGTGAGATGTGGCTTGTTTAAGTTAATTATGAGTATGTCCGCCTTCTTGCCAACCTCAAGGGAGCCCATGAGGTTTCCCATTCCGAGGGCTTTTGCTCCCTCAGCAGTTGCCATTCTTACGACAGTTTCCGCATCCATGACTGTCGGATCGAGTTTGATGACCTTGTGGAATTTAGCAGCCATATCCATCTCCTGAAACATGTCGAGGTTGTTATTGCTGGCGCATCCGTCAGTCCCGAGTCCTACGACAACACCGCGGCTAAGCATATCGGGTACAGGGGCGCCTCCGGAGGCGAGTTTCATATTGCTTTCGGGAAGGCTGACTATTTTGCAGCCGTGATCGGCGAACAACTCAATGTCTTCATCGGTAATGGCAACGCAGTGAAAGGCGATAAAACGGTCATTGAGATATCCGATCTCCCTGAGAAAAGAAGTTGCATTTTTGCCTAATTTTTGGAAGAGCTCTTCCCGTTCGCGCCTGGTTTCAAGAAGGTGGGTTGCCAGCGGGACTTTATACTCGTCTGCAAGGGCATTGGCGTCTTTGAGAAGATCAGGAGAACAGGTATATAGGGAATGGGGTTCAACGACAATATTTACGAGGGGATCATCCATCCATTTTTCAATAAGCATTCTCGTATAATTTAACCCCTCCGTAGGTGTTGGGTAACTGGGAGATGGAAAATCATAGAGAACTTCTCCAACAAGACATCTCATTCCTGCATCGTGAGCCGCTTTTGCCGTCTCATCTTCAAAGATATACATATCGCAAAAGGTGGTTGTCCCGGATTTGATCATTTCGGCGCACGCAAGCAGGCTTCCCCAGTAAGCGAGCTCGGTATCTAAATTTTTTGCTTCTGCGGGAAATATGTAGTTGTTCAGCCAGTCCTCCAACTTAAGATCATCGGCGATTCCCCTGAAGCAGGTCATGGCCGCATGGGTGTGGCAGTTCACAAGGCCGGGCATTACAAGAGAATCCCTCGCATCGATCATCTTACGCCCGGTGAAATTATCTTTTATATCTTCGGCTTTTCCGACAGCGACTATTTCGTCCCCATCTATCGCCATGTACCCATTTGCAATCCGTGAACCCTTTTCGTCCAACAAGAGAATCTTTCCCCCTGATATAATGGTGTCAACTTCTCTCATTTTAGAGCAGCTCCTTCTCTGTTCGATATTTTATGGCAGTACCCTTATCATATCGGTACCCTCACCTTCAAGAAATATAATCGTTAAAGGGGTTTAAGGGGCTGTAATTATTTGTCTAAAAAGCCGATGAGCCCCCTTTGTAATTTTACTTGCTTTTTTCTGATTCTGGGTTAAATCATGTAGAAAGAAAGGGTTAAAACAATGACGAATAGCCATTCCGCCGGTGAAATCAATGCGGCCTGTGGACAATGCGAGTGGTGTGCAAAGAAAATGGGACGCCATATCAAAACGGCGGTCAGTTCTGCCGATGTCGACACCGGGGCTGATATAGTCGTTGATGCTACAGGTTCCGGCAGGGGAATAAATGAAGCCTTGCTCCTTTGTCAGCCTCGTGGAACAATTGTTCTCAAGTCAACAGTCGCTTCGCAGGGGGAGCTCAATCTGGCACTGATTGTGATCAATGAGGTGACTCTCTTAGGGTCCCGTTGCGGACAGTTTAAGGATAGGCTTCAAATGCTTGAATCATATCCCGGACATGCCCGTCGAACGATTGATTACGGATAGATATCCGATTGAACAAGCCGTGGAAGCATTTGAACGGTCAGCACAATCGGATGCTGTCAAAGTATTATTGGAGATGAGAAAAAACTGAGATTTTGATGAACATATCGGTAATAGCACCATACCCCAAAACTCTGTGTGTTGGCTTTACGATTTCGATTAAAATCTTGACAGTTTTTTTTAGATAATATAAACACAAATCAGTTCGCTTAACTGTGTGCCTGGGTGGCGGAATAGGTAGACGCAAGGGACTTAAAATCCCTCGGTCGTTAGGCTGTGCGGGTTCGATTCCCGCCCCAGGCACCAAATAAAATCAAGGGGTTACGAGAATTGCCGTGACCCCTTTTTTGTGCCTGAAAAGATTTGTAAGTTGTTTGTAAGTGTTTTAAAACGGGTGTTTTAAAATAATTAATTGAAAGTGGAGGGAGTAGTACACTTATATCAAGCTTACGTCGATCATCGATCCTGGTGGACCTCAGCGCGCCGGGAAGGGGTATCGACGGCTGCTGGTAGGCTTCGCGCTGTTTTTCGGGTTCGAGACGGGCAAGAGGGCGGGTTTGGGATTCGGTGACGGGCTTTTGTATACAATTGTCTACATTATCAATCACCGACGATGATGATATGAGCTTATAAGCGTAATCTCTCGTGAAATCCCACTTACTTTTACAATAAGCCTCGAATGTCCCGAACCCCAACACTTCCGAATAATACTTTTTATCCCTGATCTCCATTAACGCCAGACCTACCTCTTATCCTGTGGAACTGGTGCCACACCTTTTAGTGACCGTCCTTGGCTCAATCAGATTTCCGGCTATGTCCACTATCAAAATAATAAAAATCGTCGCTTGTGGGCATCTTCGTGAGCCGTATGAATAAAAAAAGCGACTACTTATTTTGCAGTAGCCGCTTTTCCGTTGCGTCCGTGCTTGTCGGAGTTGACGAACCGGCCGCTTCCTGCGGTTTTCGGATGCAATGGCCGGGCACTCACAGGCAATCCCAGCGCTTTTACCAGGAGCGCCAAACCTCTATTGTTTTTCTCTATTCTTCCACAACCGCTGGAATATAGAGTGCCTTGGGCTGTAAAACGTAGCCAGCAAGCCTTCCGTACGCCGCCAGAAGGTGACTGCCATAAGACGCTTTACCCCATCTAATCAATTCAACCTGAACATCCATCCTTACGGCAATTGCAAATCCAAGACCAAAGTCGCCCAAAATAGCCGTGCTATCTGCCATTCCGGAGCTGTCCAGGTCTAGCATGTTAGCTAGAACCGGAGGACAACCCAACCATGAACCGGCTGTCGATGCAAGCTGACTAGCCCTTGCGATATAATCAGCCGGTGAAGCTATCAAAGCCTTAGGCAAACCTTGGTCTGCCGCAAGCATCGAACCCACAGAGGACAAAATTCCTGCCCACGTAGCAGTCGCTTGTGTCGCTCCAGAGGTTGGCACAGCCGCATCTGCTAAGATAGTAGCAATTC
>Ga0265595_1000774_pt1 | contig 26875 bp, 26 predicted proteins | sample saktaG_15_FD_190148 | JGI IMG/M metagenome (GOLD analysis project Ga0265595, IMG submission 190148) | Saline water microbial communities from Sakinaw Lake, British Columbia, Canada - sak_2013_06_06_50m | ecosystem: Environmental > Aquatic > Non-marine Saline and Alkaline > Saline ...
CTCAGCAGCGGCAACTTGACCCCGTTTGGAGCGGCTAATCAATCGAATTGACCCAAGAATTGCCTCACACACCATGCGAGGTCTTTTCCCTTTGCCAGAGACGTCTTGCAGTTAGCCGAAAGTAGGGATATATGGCAAGGCCCTGAAAGGTCCTATTGCCATCTACTGATACTCGTCTTGCCCGATCTCGATCCAGCCTTGGGTGGTAACCCAATGAGCAATGTTAGGATAGGTTTTTGAGAATTGACTTTTCATAGGCTTGTCTTGCCGACCTTTCTGAGAGTAATCGCTGGCATATTCGCAGCCTCTACACCTCAAACGTGAGACGTAGGTTGGCTCCCTGATGTGGCCCCTCTTGTTGGATCAGGCGGACGCTTTCGTGTTGCTCGAACTTGGCAACTGCAAGAGGGGCACAGACCGCTGGCATTCGGTTGTTCAATCCCGTTGCCTTGTGAACGTTGCCTGCTCGCAGATCACCCCAAGCTCAATGCTTCTCATAACTCTTGATTAGTGAGCTACAAGGCGAATGGCACCGATCTCGGTTCACGCCAGTCGTCAACTGCTTGACGCGCCTGCCAATGTACTGGTTGACCACGTGCTGGCCATTCTTCCCCTCTGCATCGATTTCCCGCATGACGCGGCAATACAGCGCGTACCGCTCAGGGCTCCCTTCAATCGTCACAAAGACCCGATCGGTGATGTCTGTGGGCCATGTCGGCCCATAGTCGCGCAGAATCTCCTGTAGCAACCTCTCGATATCTTGCAGCATGCTCATTCACTCCTCTCAGCCGGTTTCTCAATCACCGGCGTTTCGTTTCAGGATATCCTTGACTTGGCTTGGCTGCTTACACGGCTCGAACTCCCACCGCCCCATCTGTCCCCAGTGAGTCACCGCCTTGGCCCAACGGCGGGCGGCTTCGTACTTGGCGCGATCTTGCTCCTTCTCATATCCCTTAACTTCGAGCATCAGCATGGTTCTGTTGGTTAAGCGGACGAGAAAGTCGGGTAGGAAGTCATGCTGGGCACCGGCATAGTCGTAGGGGATGGCAAGGTCCAGGTGGTCGTTGCGGGCGTAGGCTTGCACCAGCGGCGATGTCTCCAGGTAGAAAGCGGTCGAACTCTCCCAGGTCTTGGCATCCAGCACGACGTGGCTGATGTGGCTCTTAATGGTCGCCCGGCAAGGACGCACAGTTCGGAAAAGCACTTCCGAAGTAGAGCCGCGCGGCCGGAAGCGCTCGATGACTGGTAGCAGTGGTACTTCGCCTTGGGCATCGTCGGGCAGTACGGCGGTTGTCAACCGTTCGACTATCAGTTGGACGTACTTCTCCAGTCCGATCTCACGCCGGTCGGCAATCCCGTAGTCTACCCTGCGGTCCAGGTAGGCCCGCACTGCCTTCAGAACCTGGGTAAAGAGTAGATGGCGCGCGTGATACTGGAATTCCCGGCTGCCAACCAGCGAGTTGGTAATGCGTCGAGCGATCTCGTATTCAATCTGTTGCACGCGCACGGTCTCGTAGAACTCGGCGCGGGTCTGGATTACTGCCTCCCCCGGCCCGGCCAGACTGGGGGCGCCGGTCCGATAACCAACCTGTGCCCGCGAAATGACCTCGGTCGGTTCCTTGGTTGGCTCGACGGTCAGCGGCTCGACAGCGTCAACGTCCACCCGGATGCGATCCCGCACTTCAAAGACGTACCCTTCGACGCGGGGGAACTCGATCTTGAACTCGGATTCGCGCTCCTTGAGTGCCTGTACCAGGGTAGTCTCCTTTGGCGACGGCGAGGGGCCACTCGGCTTCTTCTTGACCGGGATCACCTCGAAGGGGATGCCGTATATATCCACGTATTCCTCGACGCTAAAGTCATCGTAGTTCATGCGTCGCAGTCCGCGCCCAACTACCTGCTCGCACAGCAATTGCGACTGGAAGGCACGCAAGCCCAGGATTTGGGTCACGTTGTGCGCGTCCCAGCCCTCGGTGAGCATACCCACCGAGACCACGCAGCGTACCCCCTCGCCCGGTTCGTCCTTCTTACCCACTGTCGCCACTTTGCGCCGCAGGGCCTCGGCTGCCTCCTGACGTGTGACGCCTTCTCGCGCCTGCTCTGCCTCGTCGAGCAACTTGGAGTCAATGCGTAGCGTTACCTCTTGTCCTGGCTGGTTTTGCAGCAACTCGGGGAAGACACGCCCCTGCTCGGCGATGAACTCATGGAGCACGCTGGCGATACTGGTGTTGTCACAGACGGCGATCATCGCCGGCGGCACATCATAGCCCTGGGTCTCCCACTCCTCAAATTTGCGCTTCCACTCGCCGGCTAGTTGTTGTAGCGCTCCCTCGGCCTCGCGGACGACAGCCTCCGGCTTGGGCTTGCGTCGAGCTTTGGCGCGTTCTTTTGGGGGGAGGGCCTGGTTGATCGCCTCCCACAGGCGGAAGTACTTGGGGATGGGCTGACCGGTGTCGTCGGCCACCGGCACACGGGGAATCTTGACGATCCCGCTCTCAATGGCGTCTACGAGGCCAAAGTCGGAGACAAGCCAGGGGAACGGGGAGCCCTCTTCGTAGCCACTGCCCTGGATGTAGAACGGCGTGGCCGAAAGGTCCATGCAGAAGTTGATGCCGCGCGCCGCGTTGATGCGGTCCAACCCACTGACCCAGACTGTAGCCTGTTCCTTTTCCGCTTTGAGCTGGCGCTTTTCGGCGGCGCTCAGATACTTGGTAGCCTCTGTGTCTACCTCGTAGGGAGCCGGACGGTAGGCGTGGTGGGCTTCGTCGTTGAGCACCAGGATGTTCTTCTTGCTGCCTAGATCGCGTAACACCCGGTTAGCAAATGCCTTGTCGCTCTCCTCCCCGCGCTGAACTACGCTCCGCTTGCGACTGTCGTCCTCCGGGGCCAGCGCGTGCCAGTTGGTGATGTAGATACGGGCCTGTCCCAGTACGTCGAGCAACCCGCGCGGCACCACATCGAACGCCTCGTAGTAGTTGCCCCGCTCGCCGGGGATGAGCGCTCGCTCCGGCTCTTTTAATGCGCTGCGATTCTCGCCCGGCTGAGCGACTGCGCCGCCTAGCCGCTCTCGTACCGTCAGATTGGGACAGAGCACCAGGATGGCGTCCGAAAAGCGGCGATCCTGAGGATTCTGCACCTTGTTCATCACCGACCAGGCGATGAGCATGGCCATCACCACAGTCTTGCCAGAGCCGGTAGCCATCTTTAGGCCGTAGCGGGTCAGGGGATTGTAGCCTTTGAGCAGGCTGGCTTCGTCGAGGGGCTGATCTTGGGGTATCCGCAATCCGCGTCGTTGTGCGGCGTGGACCTCGGTCAGCCAGATGACGGTCTCAGCAGCCTCGCGTTGGCAGAAGAACAGTTTGCGCTCCCGTCCCGGGCGGTTCCAGTAGGTCAGCAGTTGACGGGTGATAGGGGTGACGCCGGTATAGCCCGCCTTGCGCCATTCGCCGACGCGATGGCGTATGGTGTTGACCAGTTCCAACTGCACGAACTGCTCTTCGGCCAGGAATGATAATTGACGCTCGTCAGGGCGACGGCGGGCGCGGAAGTAGTAGCCCGCCGGGCGACGGCCCTCCATCACCACCGGCTGGCCCGAATCCGGCTCGTAGATCCAGTAACGGGTCGGCTCTTCGAAAGGGTCGTTGAGGATGGGTTGGTCAACAGCGAGGTTCATGATTCCACCTTCTTGCTCTCTGCCCGTCTGAGGATTAACTTCAGGGCCTCAGGCTGGGGGAGCAACTCCACGTCTCCACCCAGGGCGCGCGTTTCACGCACCAGCATCAAGAAGCCCTCGCCCCGTGATTCCATCAATGCTCTACCGGTAATCGGGCTCTCGTAGTCACGCAAGAATCCAGTCAGCGCCTGGTTGCGACGGTAGGGCTGTGCTCCGGCGAACAGGTTTTCGGGGCGCAACGTGTTGTGCAAGCCACCGGGATTAGAAATCTCGATGCGATCATCAAAGACCATCACGCGCACATTGGAGCCTGACAGTTGGTAGTCCCGGTGAACGACAGCGTTTACAATCGCCTCGTGAACGGCGCGCAGTGAGAAGGCTGGGTGGTCCAGTCGCCCTTCGTGTGTTTTCTCGGCCGCTACAGGGATATACCGTTCCACAAAGCGCGTGGCTTCGACTATCTGCTCTGGCACCGGCCCTTCGAACAGCTTGCTGTCCAGTTGCGCGTTGGCGTCGGCTACGTGGCCTCGATAGAGCACACACTGTACGAACGCGCCCGGTAGATAAGTCGTAATCGGGGCGCGGCCCAAGAGCAGTAACCCAACCACTGTGGGAGCGACCTGGCCGTTGTCCAGACGGGCAGCCAGGTTGAGATTGACCAATCGAAACTCCGCCCATGATGCTTCTATGCTGTCCTCAGGGCCGAAACGATGTTGGCAATAGTCTCCAAACAGATTCATGTCCAGCGCGCTCAGATCAACTGTGGGTATAGCGCGTTCTTCAAAAGGCTGTCCCATCTGCCGCCGCTCCAGCAGCCTCGCCAACTGGTCGGGCCGCAGGTCTTGCTTGTGAGAACCTATGGGTGTCATCCAACGACCGCCGGAGGTCCGGTGCACGTAGGGGCTCTTGGGCACGGCTACTTTCAGGCAGAGGTGAGTCGTTTCTGATGCATCCGCGAGCTGCTTCCAATCGGGGATGATATACACCGGCGGCTCGCAATTGTGCTGAGAGATGTTCACTACCCACTGTTCCAACAGATCTGCCTTATGCGGATCCACACCAACTATCTCTCGACTATCGTTGACTCCAAAGATCAAGACGCCTCCCTCGGTATTGGCAAAGGAACAGAACACGCGCGCAATGCCCTCGGACGCTCTGGCCCTTTCACCTGTGAACTGTGGAGAGTTGCCTCTGAAAACGACTTCCTTGAATTCGAGATAGGCATCCTCGCCGGCAGCGATTTCGGCCAGGAGTTCAGATGTGGTATCGTACATACGCTACCTCCTTCTTCTCTCACAATCGTAGTCCGTACGGGTTTACCGATTTGTCCAACAACCAAAGACTCGACACACGACCAGGACCGGCAGCAAAAGGATTCTCGATCAGTGGGTCGGCTGCAGCGAGTTGGTAAACGCGCCCATGTTGGGAAAGTACAGTTATTGTTGCTAGCGAGACCTTCTTGCCCGGTTATTCTAGCCACTCAGCGAGTTCCATCTCCAAAGCCTGCAAAGCCTCATCTACGGTTTCATGGTCATCACTGCTCTCCCAGACCATGCCACCTTCATCAAGCGCTCTCACTAATGAGGTGCTATACTCGTCTTGGCCGATTTCGATCCAGCCTTGGGTGGTAACCCAGTGAGCAATGTTGGGATAGATTTCTGAGAACTGGCTCTTCATAGGTTTATCCTCCCGTCTCTTTGAGGCTAATTATGGTAAGACCAGCAATCCCGTTCTGGGAAGTGGACGAAGCCACGTTCGTCAATGGTCAGATCGTGCTGCTCAGCCAGGTATTCCATCCGACCCTCGCGTATCTCACGCTCGATTTCGTCCTGGTGATCCAGGTAGTAACCGATAGCATCGTGTACCCAGGAAGGATGCAGATGAGGGTAACTCTCCAGGATTTCGTCAACGGTATCGCCGGCTTTGTAGAGGCCAGCGATCAGAGACACGGTGATCCCCGTCCCGCGAATGATGGGCCGCCCTCCTCGTTTTCCAGGAACGCGGGTGATGTAGGGACGTTCAGCGCTCATCCTTCTTCGCCCCGGATCCTCACGCGAGCTTCCTTGATGATCCATAGGTGATGTCTAACCGGCTCCCGTGTTATCAGTGGAATTACCCGGCGGAAGACAGCAAGGAGATGACGCTTATCCTGCCGACGCACGCGGAGCACCATTAACCCCGGAAATCGCTGCGGTGGATAAGTGCGAACATCCGCAAAATCCAGGTCCAGTGTGACCAGGGCTCGCCCCTCCTGCAAACATGCCTCAATGATGTGGAGGTCGTCCTCACCTCTCAGCTCCTGGTCCACGACCGTTGTGGCATCATGGTGAGCCGACCGGAGAAGATCGGCCATCTCCACGGGCAGGTTCTCATCAATCTTGAACTTCATGCGGGGGCTCCTACTGTCACCAGAACGATGCGTTCGCGCGCCAGTTCTGCCGCATAAGCGATAGCGGCCTGAACATCTTGCAGACTCAGCGAGGGATAGCTTGTCAGGATTTCTTCTGGACTGACACCTGCAGCCAGATTATCCAAGACGACCGAAACCATTATCCGCGTGCCCTTGATGCAGGCTTTGCCATGACAAACCAAAGGGTCTACCGAGATTCGTTCTTGCCAGTTCATTCCTTGACCTCCATTGTTGAGCTCTACCTATTGTGCACCTTCCTCACCCCGCCGCCTTCCAGCCATTCGCGCGCACGGGAGCCGTTCTGCTCAGAATTTGGATCTACTGATTCTGTACCCGATTGTTCTAACCACTCGGTCAGTTCTATCTCCAAAGCCTGCAGAGCCTCATCCACAGTTTCGTGGTCGTCACTGCTCTCCCAGATCAGGCCGCCTTCATCAAGCGCTCTCACCAATGAGGTGCTATACTCGTCTTGGCCGATTTCGATCCAGCCTTGGGTGTTGACCCAATGGGCAATGTTAGGGTACACTTTTGAGAACTGGTTTTCCATAGGCTTGTCTTACCATCCTTTTGAGGCTGATTGTGGTAGGGTCGCCAGTTGCCCAATAGCCCCCGCACAGACCTGTACTGAGTTTGTCGAACTATCCCGTTTTACCCAACCGCTTTGACAAATGCATCAAATAAGCCCAGGTCCTTGTACTGATCGAACTTTTCATCCAATGTGAGGTACACTTGTGTGCTAGTACTGATGCTAATTCATCTGTGGACTATCTTAGGTATGCCGCTCTGGCTGACGAAACGGCTTGCCCATCCGAGGCCAGCAGTTTCGTAATTCAACGGGTCTCTTGGAGGGCGTTTCTGAGGATACGTAATCAGAACTTGATCCGTAGCCCGCGTGAGAGCCACGTAGAACAGCCTCTTTTTCTCGTCCATATCGTTTTCGGCTGCATCACCTGGAAGCCAAGCATCTTCCAGACCTGGCATTACAACAGTCTTCTTGGTTAGACCCTTCGATCCATGCATTGTCAGACATAGAACAGCACGTGGGTCCTCGGGCGGTAGCGCCGACTCTGGAATGAGAGTATCACACAAAGTGTTAATTGCGTCTTCCTGGGTTGACTGATCCAACTGCTGAATGAATGTGTCGATCTGCTCACACAGCTCAGGGATCTCGACAGCTAGGCGCTCAGCGAGTTTATCAGCGATCAAACCAGCGTCCTGTGATGAAAGTACCTGACACAGGTCACAGAAAGCCCGCGCTGCGGATGCGGCGGCTTCGGAGAGTTCTCCCGTTGAGGCCAGTATACCCATAGCCTCAACGGGAGAGATGTCGCGTTGCAGCACTAGCTTGACCATTGCTCGTTTGTGGCGCGACTTGATGTCCCCGAAGTCTTCAAGGAGAAGCCGTTCCACAAACCGCTTTCCAGGATTGTAAACCAGTTCAAGCGCTCGTTTGAGCCAGGCTCTTTCTGGATGAAGCGGTGGCTTCCTCGAATAACAAGGAACTTCAGATTCCATCAGGCAAGCCATATAGGAGTTGAGAGCTTTCCAATTGGGGAACAGGCATATTATTCCGTCCTTTGGCCTTGGCTCCTCGGGCAGTGCGGCGATACAGCCTTTCAGGAACTCCGCAAGATATGCAATCTCGGCCTTCCTGCTCTTGAACCGGTGGCACGCGAGTTCCCCTCCGTCGTCCTTGGGGAGCATTCGCCTGGGATCAGGACGCATGGCCGCCAGGAAGGTATTTGCCGCATCGAGAATTCTTGACTTGCATCGGTAGCAACGGACTAGAGAGACTTGGTCGACATCATCGAAGCAATACAATTCCCTGAGGCCATCGGGCGCGCCACCGCGCCCACTATACAGACTTTGGTCGTCATCCCCGACGATAACCATTGACTTCACTGTGGTCGCGAGAGTGGCTATGAAAGCCTGCTCAGCTCGGTTGAAATCCTGGTATTCATCGACAAGGAAATGCTCAATGCGTGCGATCCACCCAGGCGGCTCATCTAAACTCTGAAACAAAGTGTGAGCAAGGGGAATTGCCCGATCCCAATCAATCAGCCTATATGCCCGTGACAAGTCGAGGCATAGAGGTAACACGGCTGGTACCGGCTCGTCAAGCGATTCTGGATCAATGTTGTCGCGCCATGCTTCCTTTGCTTGTTCGAGTGCATTTCTAAGGCGAGGAACTGTTCTCAATGTGCCTCTTTGCACCAGTGGCAGCAGATCAGTGAGAAAGACTTCGGAGCGGAGATCTTTTTTATCTGCAACACTCATGAAGTAGAGAGGACCGTCGAAACCGTGTCGAAATCCCTGACTCCGAATCAGACGACAGGCGAAGCTATGCAGAGTAGATATCCGAGGCCTGGGTGCCTCATCTACCCCAGCTTCTTGGTCTTCCTCATAATCAACGACGAAGGCATTACTAATCTCTTTGATGAATGTGAGGTAGCGGATCTTCTCGGCGGCCACGTGCTGTTCGGTAGTCAGCGCTCTGATTCGCTGCAGGAACGAGTACGTCTTGCCAGTACCAGGCCCTGCAAGGCAAACAAGTACCCCATCTTGATGATTCGCTATCGCGTCCGCGCGATGATCGATGTCGTAGTTCGCGTCGAGATTAGCCATATGGACCTCCGGATGGACCAGACTGGGTCAGCAAGCGCGCCTGGCGGTTAGAAAGAGGAACTAGTTCGCTTATTCTGCTCCGAGTCTCCACGTTGAGGCGCTTGTGGACCCCCAAGGGCAGCTCCACCCTCTGCCAAGGCCGCCCCTACGACAAGTCTACACCACGGTCAACGTCGCCTCCAGCGTGCCGATGTGCATGTCCTCGCTACTGTAGATGCTGGCCCGCCCTTATTATAACCCAACGCCGACACTTATGCAAACGAACAAAGCCCGCAGCCTCGCTTTCGCGGAAGGCGCGGGGCTGCGGGCTTGTCTTGCAGCGAGTCGGAGATTCTAAAACATATCTACAGGCTCATTCCACAACTTCCCCCTGATCACTTCCCTCAACTCCTCCTGGAGGGAACTCAACTCGTCGTTGATTGCACCGACTGCCGTGTCCAGGATGTCGTCGTCGTACGGCTGCTGCCCCATCTTGGTCATCTCGTTTTTCAGTGCCCCCTTACTCAACCTCAACCATCTGGTGCGAGGCGACTTGACCTTCAATGCCGCTATCGCCGCATCGGTCAGCCGAATGGATAGCTCCTGCAGTTGTCTCTCATTCATCTGGCCAATCCGGCCAGGTGAATCAAGAAAGTCTTCGTAGGCGGTGTTGGCCAGGGTGTACCGAAACCAGTTCTGCCAGGTTCTATCCGCATCCGTTTTGTAGAACCGAGATGGAGGAATTTCATCAAGGTCCGATTCTGGTTCTTCTTCATCGGAACCAAAGGTTTCGACTGGGCTGAGAATGTTGCGCCAGAAGTTCCAGGTGACCATAGCAGCAATCATACCCAGGAGAGTTGCCTCGAACAAGGAGAAGGGCAAGAAACGGGTCAGTATCCAGCCCACACCAAGGGCAACGCCGAATATGAGCGCGAAACTGATGACGAGCAAAACGATCATCAGAATGGCGGGAAGAAAAGTCCACATAGTTGAGCCTCCTTCATGGCAGATTATCTTCGCCCTATGAGCGAAGTCGTGACACACAGCCAGGCCAGCAACAAGGCGTTCTTTGATTAGCAGGCCGGTGTCCACGTTGGCGCTACTGTAGATGCCGGTCCGCCCTTATTATAACCCAACGACGGCACTTACGCAAACGAACAAAGCCCGCGGCCCTGCTTTCTCCGCTCCGACCAGCTTGGTAGGCGGAGGGCGCGGGGCCGCGGGCCTGTCTTGCGATAGAGGCGCTCATCAGGCTGGGGAGAGGCGCTACTCCTCTTCTTCTATGTGTTCGAACAGCCAGCCCTTGTCATGGAGGCGGTCTTTCAGCATCGAATAGAAGGGCCAGTCGTGAGTGGTCAGAAACACTTGAAACCCGTCCAGCCGCTCGGCGACCAAGTCAACGATTCGCTGTCTGTAGTCGGCATCGTAAGAGGCAAAAACGTCATCCAGGAGTAGAAATGGGAACTGGCGGTTGAACAAGCCCACAGAGCTGATGAACAATGCCAGGCCAAACGTGTTCATTTGGGACTCGCTGAGATGACCAGCAGGTGGGGCCAGCTCATCAGGCGAGCGAAAGCCAACCTGCATTCTCAGTGTCCTCGACTCGGTGTCTGGAACGATATGGATGTTCGGCACAGCGTCCGTCGGATGAATCGTTTGGTAGATGGATTGCACATCGCCTTCAAGGGCTGCCACCACGTCATTCACCAGTGCGGCGGCGCGCTCTTGGATGACCTCTGCCATGGCATCGAAGCTGCGTCTGACCTTTTGATATTCTTCTTGCTCGCGGTGTAGTTCTTTGAGGCGGATCAAGGCATCCCACAAGGCCTGAAAATGCTCGATCGCTGCTTCGACCTGGGCGGTCGTAACTGGCGCCACCATGTGCGGGAGGCTTTGAAGCGCAGGTTGTAGTCTTTGGGCAACAAGTTCGTGGCAGCGAGTCAACAACGCTTCACATTCGTCCTGCATTTGAGACGGGAAGCGGTCGGTGGTGCCCAGTGTGCTGGCAGCCTTTGCGAGTTCTGTGGCCTGGGTTTCGATCACTGATAGCGATAGTTTCTTGGCCTCTGTTGAGACCTGTGCCAGTCGCTTTTCTAAATTCCTGATGGCCCTGTTGAGTCTACGAGTCGCCTTCTGTTGATCGTCTCGAGCTGCGGCAAGCTCGGTGAGTTCGTCGAGGCTTCTGGTGATAGTGATTACCGCAGCTTCCTGAGATGCGGCGCGAGTCTTTTTCCACGGCGTGCGACAAACGGGACATTCGTCTGTAATCTGTGACTCTAGAATCACTTTGGCTGCGTCCCACACCTCTTGAAAGACGTTGTTCTTGGCCACAGTAAAAAGGCTCTCTGTATGTCGTTCCGCCGCCACTGCATCGCTCAAGGCAGTATGGCAGACTTGAAGTTGGCCGTCCCTTCGGCTGCCCCTTCGACCACGCTCAGGGCAAGGCTCAGGACGGGTTGGGGGAATCAGGCCGGTCGCTAGCTGCTCTAAGGCGAGTTTGGCCTGGTAAGAGCCGGTGGTGGCAGATGACATTACAATGATTCGACCCTGAAGCCGTTTCAAGGTTCGAATGGCCTTCTTCATTCCCTCCACTGAATCTATGGCCAGGCGTTTGCCAAGATGCCGCTCCGTCTCCGCCTCGCACCAGTCCAGTACCGCACGTTCATCGTACCTGGTGACGGCGTTGTTGGTATGTCGGGCGATGTCTTGCACTCGCCCCACAATTTCCCAACTGAGGTCACGACCTGCCAATTTGCTCGTGGTTTCTTCCAGGTGCTTGAGCACCTGCTCCAGGCGTGTCAGGCCGGACCATCTGAAAAGCTCGGCTGCGTCTTGTCCCTGGGGCTCGCCAGGGGTCATATCAACCACGAAGCGTCTGAGATCATGCTGGCGCAGGATGCGGTGAGCGGGAGCGGCGCAGACAATGGGGCGAAGTTCTGGAAGCATATCGTCGGTCCGGCCTGTCTTGACCAGAGGGGGCACCTGGACCGATTCTCCTGACTCCGAATTGATGAGTGTAATGGAGACTCTGGGCTCTATACCTCTTTCCTCAGCCGGGCTGTCACCTTCTGAGAAAAGGCGCTCGATTGCGTCTGCATAGCCGCTTTTGCCAGGAGCATTTGGCGCATAGATGGCGATTGATCTGGGAGAGCGCTCCTGGGCTAGCTCGAAATCGCCAACTCGATCGAGAACATCATTGATTCCTTGTATGCTGAGTTTCGCAACTATCCAGCTCATTGATTGCCCTCCACGGCGCGTGCCTTCGCGAGTTGGACCAATGCCTCAGCCAATTGGGATCCTGCTTTTGAGTGAGGCGATCTCTGCCTCAGGTGTTCTTCGACCAGTCTGACCACTTCCGGATCATACCTGGTCTGATCGTCGAACTCTTCCTGGAAAAGCGAGTCGAGAAACTCGGAGATTCTAGAACATATCCACAGGCTCATTCCACAACTTCCTCCTGGCCACTTCCCTCAAATGACATTATCTTGGCTTATTATAACCCAACGACGGCACTTACGCAAACGAACAAAGCCCGCGACCCCGAAAGCGCGAGGCCGTGGGCTTGTCTTGTCACATGGCGGCTTTCATATCTGCTGCGCCAACGCAATGGCGCCCAGCACTCCAGCCCGATCGCCTAACGCTGGCGGCACGATGTAATCGTCTATCTGCTCCAGGATGGCCGGCGCTTGCAGGTAGCCGTGGAGTAGCTCCTGTACCTCCCGCCGCACCAGCGGGAAGAGCGCGGGCTGTTGCATCACGCCGCCCCCCATGATGATGCGCTGGGGCGACAGGATGCAGATGATGTTCACCAGGCCCAGGGCCAGGTACTTGGCCTCCAGCGGCCAGGCGGGGTGGTCTGCGGGCAGCATCTCGCCCCGCTGCCCCCAACGCTTTTCCAGGGCCGGGCCAGTTGCCAGTCCCTCCAGGCAGTCGCCGTGATAGGGGCAAAAACCGGCGTAGGGGTCGCTTTCCCAGTCGTGGGGAACGAGGATATGCCCCATCTCCGGGTGGATCAGGCCATGGATCAACTGCCCGTTGACCATGCCTCCCCCGCCAATGCCCGTGCCGATGGTCAGGTAGACGAAGGTGTCCACTCCCTGGGCAGCGCCCCAACGGTGTTCGCCCAGGGCGGCTGCGTTCACGTCGGTATCGAAGCCCACCGCTACGCCCAGCGCCCGCCGGACCGCTCCGGCAAGGTCGGTGTGAGCCCAGCCCGGCTTAGGCGTGGTGGTGATGTAGCCGAAGGTGGGCGAGTCCGGGTCCGGATCCACTGGGCCAAAAGAGGCGATGCCGATGGCTGCCAGGGGCTCCGAGTTGGGCGAAGGTCTCCGACCGAGCCTCTGATGCTGCTGAAAAAAGCGAACGGCCCGGCCGATGGTTTCCTCTGGCGTGGTGGTAGGGAAGCGCGCCTCCGCTCGGAGATCGTCGGGGCCGCTGCCTACGGCGCACACGAATTTCGTGCCGCCCGCCTCAATCCCTCCCCAAAGTGATGTCATTCATCTCCTTCCCTTGAAGCGCGGCGATGACTGGCGCGGTCGGACTCATCAGTTCTTCTTACCGTTTCCTTCCAGGGCAGGCAAAAGGGCGACGGAGAGGGTCTTGAGCCCTCTGGCGATGGCCTCTTCCTCATTCTCACAAGCACCACTTTCCAGAAGGTCTCCTAGAATCTGGCGCATGTCGGGACGCAAGAGAACATTTTGGGCAATTCGCCTGGCTCGTTCTTCCATCAACGCCTCCGACAAAAAAGCTACGTCCTTGTCTACGTCTTCTGCCGATAACAACGCTGCCTGTGGTTCGTGCGGGGCGATTCTTTTCATCTCCATGACCTTTCACCTCCCATAAGTCTTGGTCACATGTTCGATCAACTGGTTGCTGTAATGTGTACCTTGTTGCTGGCATAGGCTGAGCAAATGTCGAATGTCATGCCCGGTGAGCAACCCATCCAGACCGGCTCGGCCTATCACGCCGGGAAACCCTGTGATTCGCAATCCCTCCTCCTTGGCCACGGCCCGGGCTGCCAACTCGTCTAGCAGAATCAATGTGCATCCAAGTTCTGGGCGGGCAGTGACGACCATTGCCTCTGCCTCTGGCAAGTGATTGTGGTAATCTGGGTCACCTGACGAAGGTTGCTCAGCAATTCGACGAGCCAACGTCTCTGCTCGTTCTCTTTCGTCGGGCGTTAGCGCCTCTGTTAGTACCACGAATTCATCCCGGATGAGATCATCCAGTTCTTCACCAGCGCCATGCTTTTCGAACTCAGCCACTTGCGATGGTGCAATGTAGATCGTCTTGAAGTATCGCTTCAGTAAATCCACTCGACCACACTGAAGCGCTGATATGAGTGGCCCCGTGTCACAGGCCACCGTAGTCTTATCTACTTCCCAGTTGGGCATTGTCGCTTCTCTTTATCGGAATGTATCTGCGCTTCTATATCCTCGTTACTGTGGCTGCCGACCTGTCCCTATTATAACCCAACGTTGGCACTTACGCAAACGAACAGCCCGCCGCCTCAGGCCTTCTGCCCACTGGCGGGGGCAGGAAAAGCGGGGCTGCGGGCTTGTCCCGTGTTCCGTGTCTCACGTTTCACGTTTGACGTTTCACGGCTCCTTTCGCTCCTGTTCCTCCAGCGCCAGGAAGATCTTCTCCGCCGAAAGGGGCAGGTCGTTGAAACGGATGCCCAGGGCGTCGTGGATGGCGTTGGCTATGGCCGGCGCGGTGGGAACCATCACGTGCTCGCCCACGCCCCGCGCGCCCCACGGGCCATCCTCCAGCGGCGTCTCGACGATGTCGCCGTGGATCTCCTGCGGCGCGTCCACGGCGGTGGCGATGCGGTAGTCCACCAGGCTGCGGTTGAGGGGCTGGCCTTTCTCGTCGAACTGGAGGGCCTCGAAGGCCGAGCTCATCCCGTGCACCGCGCCGCCCTCGATCTGGGTCATGACCAGGTCGGGGTTGATGGCTTTGCCTACGTCGTAGGCGCTGGCGATCTTGAGGATCTCGACCTGGCCAGTCTCGGTGTCTACCTCCAGGTCCACGGCCTGCGCGCCGACGGTGTAGTGCACCACCGCGCGGGCGCCCTGGCCGGTCTCGAAATCCAGGTTGGTGACATAAGTGGGCATGAACCGGCCCTGCCCGACGATAGGCCCGCCCTTCCAGCCCTCGAAATTCTCGTTGGGCAAGCCGTAGACGACCATGTTCTTCAGCGGCTGCTCCTGCTCGGATTTGTACGAGATGACCCTGCCGTCCTTGATGTCCAGATCGTTCGGATCCTCGTCCCAGTGGTCAGCCACGATCTCCAGGATCTGCCGCCTGGCGTCCTCGGCGGCGGCTTTGACGGCGTTGCCGGTGGACCAGGTGATGCGGCTGGCCACCGTCTGCCATTCGTAGGGACTGTACCTGGTGTCCACCGGCACCGAGACGCGCACCCACTCGTAGGGCACGCCCAACGCCTGGGCCGCCATCTGCGCGATGACGGTGAAGGCGCCCTGTCCCAGGTCCTGGGCACCGACCTCCACGTTGACGGTGGCGTCCTCGTTGAAGCGCACCACGGCCGAACTGCCGGGGTTGGGCGGCATGGCCGGAGCCTTCCACATGATGGCGATGCCCTGGCCGCGCTTTTTGTGCGCTGCGGACGGGCGAGGGTGAGCCTTGCCCCTACCCCTTTCGCCCCAATTGATGGCTTCAGTGACCTTGTCAATGCAGGCCACCAGATCAATGGCGGGCATCTCCATGCCGGTCAGGATGGTATCGCCGGTGCGGACGCAGTTGCGCCGACGGAACTCGGCGGGGTCCATGCCGATCTTTTCGGCGAGCTGGTCCATTATCTGCTCAATGCCCCAGTGAATCTCAGGCATGCCGAAGCCGCGCATGGCGCTGCCGATGGGGCGGTTGGTGTAGACGCAGTAGGAATCACCTTTGACGTTGGGGATGTCGTAGGGGCCGGTGCAGGAGTAGCCAGCCGCTCGGGCGATGTTGACGCCGTAGTCGTTGTAGGCCCCGCCGCCGAAGTGGTACTGGGTCTCCATGGCCAGCAGGTTGCCCTGAGCGTCGCAGCCGATCCTGGTGTGCGCCACCAGGCTTTGGCGCGCGGTGGTGCATAAGAACTCCTCCTCGCGCGTCATGCGCAACTTGACCGGGTGCCCTTTGACCGCCCTGGCCATGACCACCGCGTAGACCTCTATTGAGACGCCGGCCTTGCCGCCGAACCCGCCGCCCACGTAGGGCGACACCACGCGCAGGTTGCCGTGGGGGATGCCCAGGCTCTGGGCGATCAGGTCGCGCTGGGCGAAGGGTGACTGCGAACAGGTCCATAGCGTCACCTGCCCCGGTTGCTCCCACAGGGCCACTGCCACGTGAGGCTCAATGGGCACGTGCTGGATCTGCGGCAGGCGAAACGTGCCCTCCACGATGGCGGCGCATTTGGGCCAGGCCGACTCGACGTCTCCTTTGCGCAGCTTGAAGTGCTCCGAGATGTTGGTGCCCGGCTTAGGGAAGATGAAGTTGGCTACTTTGTACTCGCCCAGGTCGGGATGGAGCAGGGGGGCGTCTGGCTGCGCGCCCTCCACCGGATCGAAGACCGCTGGCAGTTCCTCGTATTCGACCACGACGAGCTGAGCGGCCTCTTCTGCGATCTCCTCGCTACTGGCGATCACCCCGGCCACGGGATCGCCGACGTACCGCACGCGCTCGCCGGCGAAGATGGGGCGGTCTATCAGATACAGGCCGATGCGCGCGTTGACGTCCTTGCCAGTGACCACCGCCTTCACGCCGGGCGCCTCCAGCGCCTTGCTGACGTCCACCCTTTTGACCAGCGCGTGGGCGTGGGGGCTGCGCACCAGCCGTCCATAGTACAGGCCGGGGCCAAATTGCATGTCGTCGGCGAAGACGGCGGCGCCGGTGACCTTCTCGCAAATGTCTATGCGGGGAACGCTCTTGCCGACGGGGTTAGTAGTTAGCTTCTCGTCTGTCATTGCACTCGCTCCTTATCCAACCCTCTCGCCCGCTGTTTGAACACCCGTCATTGGGGTGAGAGGCGTTGATTTGACATCACAAGTGATCTGTGGTATTATTGTTACCAGAGAATCGGGTGGCCAGGTGCCTCCACGGTAACCACTCCGGGGATGCGAGCCTGGCCGTGAGTGCCCTGCAGGCACCCACCCGATTTTTTGCTTTCTTCTAGCAGTTTGTGGTATAATTGGCGTGGAGGTGAGCGTAGAATGTCTACTGTTGATCCACAGACGACCCTTCGACAATCCTTCGACAGGGCTCAGGACAAGGCTCAGGACACCGCTTTTTACATCCAGCAGGTGTTTGCTGATCGGGATACGCGCCAACGTCGCGTGTCCATTGCGCCACCACCTTTGACTCGCGAGAGCATCGCCCAGGAGGTGCGAGCTGTCTTCGCGGAATTGGACGTGCGACAGTTGGACATCACGCGGCATCTGTCGCCCGCTCAACGGTTCAGGCAAGTGTGCGAACTAAACCGCTTTTTGCGTCACGCTGCGCTGGCGGCGATTCGCCAACGGCATCCAGACATCAGCGAACACGCTCTGCAACAGCAACTGCTGCGTAGGATGGGTAATCTACGATGATATAATTGCTATCCCCTGCTCTTCTTCTCTCCTCCGTCGTTGAGTATATCCCCATCGTTTTACGTGCTGTATGCAGCCTTCTGTACTGCCTGCACGATGCGGTTGTAGCCGGTACAGCGGCATAGATTCCCGACCAACGCTTCCTTGACCTCCTCCTCGGTTGGTTGCGGATTACGCTTTAACAGCGCGTGAGCGGAGATCAACATCCCAGGCGTACAGAAGCCGCATTGAACGGCGTTGTGGTCTACAAAGGCTTGCTGCAAAGGCGTCAACTGGTCGCCTTCTGCCAGCCCTTCCACCGTGACGATCTCGGCGCCGTCGGCCTCCACCGCCAGCACCAGGCACGAGTTGACCGGCTCACCGTTCATCAGCACGGTGCAGGCCCCGCACTCCCCGGCCTCGCAGCCGTTCTTGGTACCCGTGAGCGCCAGCTTCTCCCGCAGCAGTTGCAGCAGCGTCATATTCGAGGGAACAGCCAGGTACTCTGTTTCGCCGTTCACCGTCACAACAATCGAGTGCATTACCATTTTGTCTACCTCTCTCTACGTTTCAGGTTTCGGGTTCAAGTTTTCAAGTTCCGAACCTGTAACCTGGAACTTATGAAGCCTGAAACCAATCCTAACTCATCTGAGCCCAAACCTCCCGCAATCCCCGCAGCGTAAGGTTCCGCACCATCGCCCTGCGATACGCGGCGCTGGCACGCACGTCGTCAATGGGGCTTGAGGCTTCCACTGCTTTCTCGGCTGCGAGGACGAAGGTCTCTTCTCCCGGCGGACTGGCTGCCAACACCTCTTCCGCCTCCAGTGCGCGCAGCGGCACCGGCGCGACTGACGCCAACCCGATGCGGAAGTGGTAACCGGAGTCTGTTCCATCGGGGAAGCAGAAGACCGCTACGCCAGCGATGGCCAGGTCGCCGGCCTTGTTGCGGCCCAGCTTGAGATACCGACCGGCGGAATGCGCTGGCGGAACCGGAAAGCGAACAGCGGTCATCAGCTCGCCCGCCTGCATCGCCGTCTCGCCGGGGCCGAGGAAGAACTCGTTGGCTGGCACCTCCCGCTCTCCACTGGGGCCGTAGAGGACGATGCGTCCCTCCAGCAGCAACGCGGCGGGAGCGGTGTCGGCGGCGGGGGAGCCATTGCACAGGTTGCCGCCCAGGGTGGCGCGGTTGCGCAGTTGGTACGAGGCGACGGAATTGGCCGCCTCTGTCAGCAGCGGGTAGTGGGCCTGCCCGTCCGGGTGGCGGGCGACTTCGTTCATCGTGGCCGCCGCACCGATGGTCAGACCCGCCTGTTCGTCGTAGATGATGTCGCGCATACCGGACAGGTGCTTGACGTCCACCACGATCTTAGGACGGATGAATCCATCGCGCATGCGCACGAAGAGGTCGGTGCCGCCCATCAGCAGGCGAGCCACCTCTCCGTGTTCCTCCAGGAGGCCGATCACCTCGTCAGGCGTGCCGGCCCGCACATAGTCGAAACTGGGAAGACCAGGTCTCGCTAACAAATCCTTCACCTCCTTGGCCAGTAGCTAACTGGGCATTGGCGATTTTGCTCGTAGTAATGACTTTGGTCGTTTAAAGTGTGCTTGCAAGCCTTACATTGCCTTGCGAAGGTGCAAAGCTATGGCTTTAGCAGAAAGGACTCTACGTGTCCCCAAATGAAGTCTAAGTGACCATTGAGGTCGTGATCTGCTTCCACCTCGATCAGGTGGACGCTATCGGGGAAGTTGGCCGCATACGCTCGGGCGGGCTCTATCGGCACAGTTTTGTCGCTTCGGCCGTGAATGATGATCATAGGGGCAGCGGGCGGGATGGGCTCAAGATAGCGAAGCCCATCTACCTGGAGGTCATACCTGATGGGCACCTCTTTTCCAAATGCCCTGTGGAGAAATGGCGCGGCGCCAGCCTTTTCCCATTGTTCGAGTTCCTTCTCCGAAAGGCCCCATGACAGCCAGGTCAAGCCGGGGGCCAGCAGAAGCATTTTCTCGACCCCGCCGAATCGGTGCGCATAATGCAGGGCGATCAATCCGCCGTACGAACTGCCAATGATGCTGATATTCCCCAGATCATGATCCAGCACATATTGCCTCAGGCGGTTGATCCGTCCGGTTGTGGTCACGTGTTCAAAATCCGCGGGGGTCGGATTGAAGTCAATAGCGTGGAATTCCACTTGAGGAAACGCTTTGAGCTTCTCTCTGAAGTATTGGGCCTTGGTAGATTGTCCCGAAGAAGTAAAGCCATGCAGGAGTATAATTGTCTTCTTTTCCATATTCCTCATTGCCTCGTTACCCTTTGCCGAAAAACGGTAGGGGCGGCCCGTACGACCGCCCCTTTTCATTATCGCTCACCCTTCACTCTTTTGCGTAGGGCTGTCCGAGCGCTTCAGGTTTCGCTGCTCCCCACCTGGTCCTGAACCACTTCGTGGAGATGATCAGCAAAACCCCTATAGTGATGACAAAGGGAACCATCCTCCAGATGTACCTGGACAAAACGCCGGGGAGTACGAGTTGCGGGTTGAGCGAGAGTTGCCACAGGGTTCCAAAAAGTAAGGAGCCACCGACCAGGATCAAAGGATTCCACATGGAGAAAAAGACGAGGGCCAGAGCGATGAAACCCCAGCCCATGAGAAAGTTATAGCTCCAGACCGGGTTGTAAAACAAAGAGTAGATCGCACCCGAAAGCCCCATGAGCATCCCACCGATTGTTACACAGAGATAGCGAGTCTTGGTGACGTTTATACCCGAAACTTCCGCAACGGATGGATCCTCTCCCACCGACCTTATCCTCAGTCCCAGGCTCGTCTTGGAGAGCACGAACCACGAAACGACTACCAGCGCGATTCCGACGTAGATGAATGGGGAAAGCCCCAGGATAGTGGGTATCCTCTCCATTCCCAAAGGCCCTGTGTATGGGTTGCCTATGTAAGTGGTGAGGCCGAAGCCGAGGATCCATATCCCCATCCCGACCACGACTTGGTCAACCCCCAGCGTTACGGAAAAGAATCCGTGCAGAAGGCCGAGCAAGCCTCCGATGGCGATCCCCGCTAAGAAGCCGAGCAAGTAGCTCCCGGTGGATTGGGCGGTGATGAAACCCAGGGTGGCACCGAAAAGCATCACACCCTCGATCCCAACGTTCAGAACTCCTGATCGCTGGTCAATGAGTTCGCCGAGAGCGGCAAAGGTGAAAATCGTTGAGGCTTCTAGACTTCTAGCGATGAACTCCCACATCTAACCTCTCCTCCCTGTCTTTACCCACACAATTTTGTAACGGTAAAAGAATTGAAAAGCGACGAGAGTGATCATGAGAACTCCGAGCAGGGCATAGTCCACGCCGAAGCCCAGGTAGAGTTTTCCCTGGACGAATCTGCCGCCTATGGACAATCCTCCGAAGAGCAGTGCGACAGGAATCGCCGCTAAAGGGTTTCCGAGGGAAATCAATCCACATATGATGCCATAGAAAGCCAGATCACCGAAGTATCCATAGGTCCTCGCAATTTTATAGACGCCGGGAACCGCAGCGAAATAGTGATACCCAGCCAGGCCAGCCACGGCGCCTCCGATGACAAAAACCAACAGCGATATCCTGAATGGGCTGATCCCAGCATATCTGGCCGCAGCCGGGCTATGGCCATGGGCCTTGATTTGATATCCTATTTTGGTTTTGGCGAACAGGAAGTAGAGCAACACGGCTATCCCGAGGGCGAGGAAGATGGTGAAGGGGACGTCCATGATCAGAGGCGCGTGAACCGAGGGGGGCAGCTCGAAGCTTTCACCTCTCCCGCCGGGATTCATGAAGGGACCTCCCTCTTTGATCATGTGTGAAACCAGCCAGAAAGCTATGAAGTTCAATATCATGGTCACCACGATCTCGTTAACGTTGAACTTACCCTTCAGAAACCCGGCCATCGCTCCCAGCCCCGCACCGCCCAAGGCTGCTGCGATCAACATCAATGGAATGAGAGTGATAGGGGAAAGATCCGGGGGAGGCAGTGCCTTTCCGCCAAAGGCAAACAGTACTGCGAAAGCGCCCAACGCCCCGGCGTAAAGCTGCCCCGGCATCCCGATGTTCCAGAGCCCAGCCCTGAAAGGGATGATGAACGCGGACGTACACAACAACAGGAATATGAACCTGTTGATCGTCAGCGGCAGGCCATAAGGGTTGGCGAAAGCGTAGGAAAAAATCTCTCGATAAGCGAGCAGCGGGTTGATCCTGGCCAGGACGAAGATGATGCTGAAGAGCACGAGGGCGAAGATGATCGCCAGGACCGAGATGATCGCTGCCTTCCAGCCGGTTAACGTCAACCTCTTCTCGAGCTTCAATTCGTAGCCACCGATCTTCATGTCTCTTCCCCCCTCATCGCCAGGTTGTAGGTTGTAGCAGGTAGGTTGTAGCTACTTGCTACCATCTACCTGCTCCTTGGAGAGGGAGGGGCGCAAACCCGCCATCATGGCCCCCACGGCCTCCCTTTTGGCCTTCTCCCCCGGAATGATGCCCATGAACTTTCCCTCGTAGATCGGCGCCACCCAATCGCTCAACGACAAGATCTCATCGAGATCCTCGGAGATGAGGAGAATAGCGGCTTTTTCCTTCTTTGCCTCCATGAGCTTGTTCCGAACGAACTCCGTCGCCCCGACATCAAGTCCTTGGGTTGGTAGATTGGCGATCAGAAGCCGCGGCTTGCGGGAGAGCACACGCGCCAGGATGAGTCTCTGGAGATTTCCGCCGGATAGACACTTGGCCTTCGTGTCCAGGCTCGGAGCCGCCACATCGTACTCGGAGACGATTCTTTCGGTAAGCTTCCGTATCTTCCCGTAGTCCAGGATCCCTCGCCGGCAAAAATCATCATCGAAATAGGAGTTCATGGCGACATTCTCCACCAGGGAGAAATCACCGATTGAACCCACTTCCATGCGTTCGCAGGGAATGTATCCTAGACCCATCTTCCATCTTTCCAGGACAGAGGATGTCGTGATGTCTTTCCCCTTAAAAAGCACCTGCCCCCCCTCCGGCTTTCGAAGACCAGCCAGAACCTCAGCGAGCTCGTGTTGTCCGTTACCGGAAACTCCAGCTATGCCCAAAATCTCGCCTTCACGTATGGTAAACGAGACGCCGTCCAAAGCACGAAAGCCTTTATCGTTGAAGGCGGAAAGGTATTCCACTTGGAGTATGGGTGCCCCCTTCTCTACCTTAGCTCTCTCTATCCTGAAGATGACCTCTCTTCCCACCATTCTCTTAGCCAGGCTCTGCTCCGTTGCGTGCCCCGTTTCCAGGCGGGCGGTGACTTTTCCACGCCTCAGAACCGTCACCCTGTCGCTTATGGCCAGCACGATGGGGAGCTTATGGGTGATGAACGGGACGATGGCCAGTTCATCTCTAGCCATGGCTTCGATGGATGTCAGGAGCTTCTTCGTTTCGGGGGGCGTCAGCGCGGAAGTCGGCTCGTCGAAGATGAGCACCTTGGCCCCGCGATAGAGGGTCTTCAGGATCTCCACCACCTGCTTTTCCCCTTCTGAAAGCTGCCAGACTTTCGCCCTCAGGGCGACGTTGAATCCGTATCTCTCGCAGAGCTCCTGTATCTCCTCCTCCGCTCTCCTCAGGTTCAGAATTCTCCCTGCCTTCGGGTGCCCGAGGATGATATTTTCGATCGCTGTGTGAGCGGGCACCAGTTTGCGGTGTTGATGAACCATCCCTATCCCCAGATCAATGGCGTCCAGAGGTGATCTGAAATGGACCCTTTCGCCGCCCATGTAGATGTCGCCTTCGTCGGGTTGCAGTAGCCCGAACAGGATATTCATCAAGGTGGTTTTCCCGGCGCCGTTCTCCCCGAGGATGGCGTGAATTTCGCCCGCTCTTATCTCGAAGTCTATGCCGTCATTGGCGACGACCCCGGGAAATCTCTTGGTGATTCCCCGCGCTTCCAGGACCGTCTCTCCGCGTTTTATCCCTTCCAGGAGCCCTTTTTGCATCTGTCTCTCTTCTCACCCACCAAAATACAGCACAAATTGAGGCTCCCTCCTTTTGGGAGTTTTCCCCTCAAGATGGGAGCCTCATGCCTCTGTCATTGCGAGCTGCTCCATAGCGCAGTCGTGCTACTCGTTGGGTAAGAAACCTGCCAGCGCCGGCCGAGTAGGAGCGAAGCGACGTATCGAGGCCAAGCGGGTTATGCAGAGAGCCGCTCGCTTGACTTCGATACGCTTTGCTACTCAATCAGCGCTTGCTGTCGTTTGTTTCTTAGTAGGCGCACTGTTTGCGCCGAAGCAATCCCCTAGCACGCTTGGAGATTGCTTCGCGGAGTTTACACTGAGCAAAGCGAATGTGCTCGCAATGACACAAGATCCAGGGAGACTACGAACTCTGTCTCACTCCAGTATCACCGTGCCTTCCAGGTCGAAGTTGAACTCTGCAAGCAGCCACTCGTCTGACAGCATCTCACCAGCCTGCTTGACCACTGTCCCCGCGGCAGGAACCGGCAAATTCTCCAGCGCCAGGCCAGTTCCGTTGCTTACGAACTCATGCGCGAAGAAGGGATCCCACACTCCTTTGATCATCTGGTCTCTTCTTTGCTCAACGAGCTCTACGATCTCGTCCGGGATCAGTGGTCGTGCTTTGGGGCTGATGGCGTCAATGCCCACCTTGCCGTCGTTCATGATATCAACGGTTAGAGCCTCTGTGCCATCAGCCAGGATCATCTTGGACTCCATGCCCATGTACAGCACTGTCTCTGGACTTACATCGCCAGCCAACCAATCCTTGACGATCTTCTCGTAGAGGACTTCCCAGCGTGTGTCGAACGACACGGCCACGGTATCCGTGCTCGACCAGCCGTAGAACCCCACGATGTCCATGTCCTTCCCTACGAACCAAATGCCCTCTTCCTGGGCGGCGTCCAGGGGGGACCCGGAATCGGTCTGCTGGGTCAAGACATCCACGTCGTATTGGGTTATCAAGGTGCTGGCGATATCTCGCTCTTCCGTGGGCAGATACCAGTCACCGACGTACTTCACGTACACCGTGATGTCTTTGCCAAGCAACTCCGCTGCATCTTGCACCCCAAGGTAAAAGCCAGCCTGCCGTCTGATGACCTGAACACATGGGAAGGCCGAGACGATGCCGATGTTGCCTGACTGGGTCAGCGCCCCGGCGATGAGGCCCTCGAGGTACAGCGCCTGATATTGCCTGGGGAAGAGCCTTATGAAGTTCCTCTTGGTGGTCAGATCGCTGGCAATGATGGATACAAAGTAAACATCCGGGTACTTATCAGCGATGTCCTTCAAGGGCAGCCCCATGAACTCTGCGTTACCCACGACGATGTCGGCCCCGTCAGCGATCAGTTCTTCGGCGTAGGGAACTGTGAGATCAGGTCCTACTTCCTCTCTGTAGACGTAGTCTACATTGGGATATTTCTCAGCGATTCGCTTTCCTGCGCGATCGTGGGCTCCAGACCAGGTCGTCCCCTCAATGATGCTGAAGTGCTCGATCGCCAGAGTAGCACCCTCCTTCACTTCCTTCTCCACCTCGACGGTGACCGGAACCTCCTTCTCGACCACCACTTCCTTCTCCACCTCGACGGTGACCGGAACCTCTTTCTCGACGACCACTTCCTTCTCCACCACCTCGGGGGTGGGCGCAGCGCAGGCCGCCAGCATTGCCAGTACCGCCATCAGGGAGATGACCACTAACGCTGTTCTCTTCCAGGACATTTTTCTCCTCCTTTTGATTTGTGTGAAATGTCGAGCGCTAACCGCCAGCGCTCAGGCTGAGGATAAACTCTATTAGCTTATATCCATCCCTCCTTTACTTGTTTCTGGGAGCAGCACACGCATACAGTTATCCGCGGTCTGAACCTCGCTGCCGCGGCCGCCTGTGTTCCCCTCCGCCTGAAGTGGTGTCAATTATACAAAATCATCGGGAGCTTGTCAAATCTGATCGCCGTTTTCGGATACCCCTTCCGCCTTGGGCCTACGCCACTTCTTTGGAGGGGATGGGACTTAGGTGCCGGGTGTGTCGGCTGGTGCAGCATGGTCGAACGGATTATCCACCGCCAGCCCTTCGGCCTTGGCTGCGGCCAGTAATTGCCTGTCGCCGCTGACGAAGGTCGGGGCCAGGTTGTAACGGGCCAGCACCTGTCTATAGCGTAGGGCGACGGCCAGTTGCACCGCGTCGTAAGCTTTCAGAGGGTGTTGCTGTGTCAACTCGGTAGCCATGTAGAAATCTTCGCTGAGCACCGGGAGAAGCCCATACAAGCGGTCAGTGTCATCCAGAAAGCGGTCACATTCTTGGTCACGATGCCGCCGGTGAATACGGCCCGTTCGCTCCGAGATCGCCAGCGCGGCAGCAACTTCGACCAGGCTTACTTCAGCGATCAGTACCGTGTTGATCCGCTCCCCTGAGTCTGGATTGACGCGATCTATGAGCGCTCTGACCCAGGTACTACCTGGTTCTAGCACATAACGCTTGACCAGGGCACTGGCGTCGAAGTAATATAGGCTCATCGGCGGCCCTCAATGATGACCTCGCTCAAGGGTGGATCCAACACCAAAGACCGCATGTATTGGATGTGGGCTTCTTTTTCCGCCTCTGGCAGCTTTCTCCAGCGTTCCGCTCGTGCCCTCTCGCCGGGGGTCAAATCGCGGATCAGCCCCTGAGCCTTGAGCTCGGCCAGCAACCACTCTCGTTCCGAGAGCCCTTCACGTTCGATGGCCGGGGGCGCCTGGCCTTCGCCCCGCAGTCTCCACACCGCTTGCTCCAGCCAGGCCACCCATGCTTCCAGTTGCACCAATTCGATCTCTGCTGCGCTCATGTCTCACCTCTTTGTCTCGTGTCTTTCGCCAACAGTATAGCCCCAAAGCTGGCTGCTGTCAAGAGACCCATGCTCCATCCTCCAGCCTCCAACCTCCAGCCTCCAACCTCCAGCCTCCAACCTCCAGCCTCTAATCTCCAATCCCCAACATGCGCTCCTGCAACGCCTTGTTCATGGTATCTAGCCCGTGGCGTAGCATCCTCTTGCTCACGCTGTCAATCAGCCGCTGGCCCACGCTGACCAGCTTGCCCCCAACTTGAAATCCGCCCTCATACTTCATGAGCGTCGTGCCATCGCCCTGGTCAATCAGTTGTACGTCGCCGCTGGCCTTGACGAAGGCGGCCGCGCCCGTGCCCTCCACCGTTAAGGTGTAGCTTTCGGGCGGCACTTCGTTCGAGGCGACGACCCGTCCGGAGAAGGCGCCCGAAACCGGGCCCACCCGAACGTGCATCTTGCCCTCGTACTCGTTCTCGCTGACCGGGGTCAGGCTTTGTGTGCCTGGCAGGGCGGTGGCCAGCACTTCCGGGTCTCGTAACAGTTCCCAGACTTCTTCGCGGGGACCACTAAAGATATATTCACCCTCTAATTTCATGACTAGGATTCCTCCTGGTATGATGCGTGAAACGTGAAACGTAAAACGTAATGCTGCTTTGGTGACTGTTTACGTTTTACGCCTTTACACTGAGTCGGCTCCTGTGATATAATAGCCTCCAGGAGGAGCCGACATGAACGAAGCGATTGAAAGGTTTGGAAGCTATTTGCGGCGTCGCTATGCTGACCGCAGTACGCCCAAGCATTACTT
>Ga0265595_1000780_pt1 | contig 26796 bp, 25 predicted proteins | sample saktaG_15_FD_190148 | JGI IMG/M metagenome (GOLD analysis project Ga0265595, IMG submission 190148) | Saline water microbial communities from Sakinaw Lake, British Columbia, Canada - sak_2013_06_06_50m | ecosystem: Environmental > Aquatic > Non-marine Saline and Alkaline > Saline ...
GCGACAAACGGACGAAAGGAGTTGACAAGACGCCAAAACTGCCGGACAATCAGCCGGCCGAAAACAGCTAGGAGGGGGGTCAGATTTCAGTGGCACAAAGGGGTCAGTTTTCAATGGCAAACGACACAGGAAAGTGAGCTGGAGCCCGAGTTTGTGAGTCTGCTGGAAGTGCTGCGCCGGCCTGACCCGGCGGTTGTGCCGGGCAGCCAGATGGCGAGGGCCTGTAATGTGCCCGCCAAGATCGTCACGGGCGCGTATCTGAATCGACTGAAGCTGCCGATGGTGACGTTCAACTGTCACCTGAAGTTCGCGCCGACCCTGGGCGCGCTGTTCTGCCGGTTCGAGGGCGAGGACCTGACCGTGACCGCGTAATTCCGGGGACGCAATAAGCAATTCCTGACGCGCGAGTGGCCGGTTCCCGACAATCCATATGTAGCGTAATTCCGGGGACGCAATAAGCAATTCCTGACGCGCGAGTGGCCGGTTCCCGACAATCCATATGTAGTGGTCAGGCACAGGCGGAACCACAATTCTCCCGTATGGGGTACGGACTGGAGACCGCCCCCCGGGTTGGTTTCAAGTGAGGTTTTGAACGAGCTTTGAAATGTGCTTTGAACCGAGCTTTTGACCGAGCTTTGAGCCAAGCTTTGAAACAAGCTGTTTCTCGAGCTTTTCGGCGAGCTTTGAACCGAGCTTTGCGAGAAGCTTTGAAGTGAGCTTTTGGGCGAGCTTTGAAATGTGCTCTGAAATGAGCTTTCGAATAAGCTCTTGAACAAGCTTTCCGATGAGCTTTCCGGCGAGCTTTCTAAGGAGCTTTCATCGCAGCTTTGAGGAATGCTCTGCAGCTCCCGAGTGACCCAGACAAGAGAGACCCTCTCGCTTCCGCGTCGCTTCGCGACCCCTTCGACCGCGCTCAGGGCAGGCTCCGGAACGAGCAGGGCGGCTCAGCGCCGGTTTTCAGGTACCAGTTGCGGACTCCGCCTCAGCACTTTGCCATTTCCCCTTTCCCCTTCGACCTTGGCGGTTCACTCCTCCCGTTCCCGCTTTCGCACCTTCGTGGCTCAGCATTGGTTGACTTTGCGGCAGGACGGTGCTAATTTGAAGCGGCATGGATGAGATAAAACTCCGCTACGGCGTCAACCCGCATCAGGCCCCGGCCCGCGCGTTCATGGGGACAGTCCACGACGGGACAGTCCCCTTGCCGTTCAAGGTGTTATCCGGCGCGCCCGGGTACATCAATCTGCTCGACGCGCTCAACTCGTGGCAACTGGTCAAGGAGTTGAAGGCGCTGACCGGCCTTCCGTCCGCCGCTTCGTTCAAGCACGCCAGCCCAACCGGCGCCGGCACCGGCCGGCCGCTTTCGCCCGACCTCGCCGAGTCGTACTTCGTAACCAATACCGAGCTCTCGCCCCTCGCGGTTGCCTATGTGCGGGCGCGCGGCGCGGACCGGCTTTCGTCCTTCGGCGACTGGATTGCCTTGAGCGACAAGGTTGACGAACTGACCGCGCGGGTTATCAGCCGCGAGGTCTCGGATGGCTGCATCGCGCCCGGGTTTGAGCCGGCCGCGTTCGAGTTGCTGAAGGCCAAGAAGAACGGCACTTACCCGGTGCTCGAAATCGACCCCGGTTACGAACCGCCCGATGCCGAATCACGCCAGGTCTTCGGCGTGACGCTGGAGCAGGCCCGCAACAATACGCTCATCACGCCCGCCCTGCTCGATAAGGTCGTCACAGTCAAGAAGCAGATGCCGGACGACGCCCGGCTCGACATGCTCGTGGCCACGCTCGCCCTGAAATACACCCAGTCCAACTCGGTCTGCCTTGCCTACGACGGACAGGTCATCGGCATCGGCGCGGGCCAGCAGTCGCGCATCCATTGCACGCGCATCGCCTGCGCCAAGGCCGACAAGTGGCTGCTGCGCCTCAACCCGAAGGTACGCGCGCTGGACTTCAAGAAGGGCATCACCCGCACCGACCGGGCCAATGCGATTGACCTTTTCCTTGAGGAGGACGCGACCGAGGCCGAACTCAAGTCGTGGCGACTCCATTTCAACACCGTGCCGGAGCCGCTCACCCGCGAGGAGAAGCACGAATGGCTTGCCCGCTTTGACGGCGTGGCGCTCAGTTCCGACGCTTTCATCCCGTTCCGCGACAACATCGACCGCGCGGCCCGCTCCGGCGTGCGCTACGTAGTCCAGACCGGCGGGTCGAGCCGCGACGAAGGCGTCATCCGCGCCGCGGACGAGTACGGCATGGTCATGGTCTTCACCGGGCTCAGACTCTTCCACCACTAGAAGGGACATGACCGAGACCCTAGCGGGGTTTCGGACCGTATCCCGACTCCGGTACCAACCACAGGAGCACTGGGCCGAACGTCATCTCGTCGCCCAATCTGCAATTCGCAATCTGCAAGATCTGGAATCTCGAATTATGTTGTCTGCCGCGGCCTTGACGCGCCAAAGGTAGATGCCGCGGGCGACGCCGGGACGCCTGTTAGGCTACGGCCGGTCTTTGGGTCGCAGCCCCAGCGCTTCGAAGAACGTATCCTTGCCCCGGTTGATACGCCAGAGCCCGACGGTACCGACCGCCCGGATCGTATGCCGCACCGACTTGCTGCCCCGTTCCTGCACCCTTAGCAGGAGCGGCAGGCTGGCGAAGCGGCTCAGACCCGCGGCGAGGAACAGCACGTCGTAGTTGACGAACTTGAGTCCGAACAGCGTAAGTTGGAAGCCGTGCAGGGCCTGCGCGATGACGCCGGAGAGCATTGAGGCGCCAAACGCGCAAAGGCCGGTCACCGCGCTGTAGATGGCGAAGTAGCTCTCACGATGGGATGGGTCATCGGCAAGGTCGAGCAGCAGGTTCCAGAGCCCCAGACTGGCGCCGGTCCAGACGATGCCGTTCAGCAGCGCGTCGCCCCATATCGGCAGCTTGAACGACGGCGTGGCAAAGAGCCAGAGCAGCGGCATGGTGCCGACCAGGGCGAAGTTGAGGACCGTGACCGGGCGCGAGCCGAACCGGTCAATCGCCCGGCCCCAAAGGAGCTGGAACAACATCCCGATTGCGCCGCCGATCATCGAGTAGACGCCGATGGCGGCGAACGAGAAGCTGAGATTCTTCATCATGTGGACGAGGTAGAACGGGGAGGCGAGGGTGCCGGTCAGGAACCAAACCGCTAGAAAGAGTATGAGCTTGCGGAACTGCGGTTCCTTCAGGGGCCCAAGGAAGGTCCGGCCCAGGCTCAGGGCCGGCCGGGGTTCGAGTTCCGGCTCGGGCTGCCGGGACAGAACAAGCGTCGAGACCAGCCCGAAGAGCGCCGCCAACCCGATCGCCAGGCCGTACCCGACCGGTTCAAGTCCCTGCGCGTCGAGCCAGTCCATGCCCCGGCCCGCCGCATAGGCAGTGCAGACGCCGAGAATACCGTGGATGGCGTTGCGCAGGCCGAAGAACCGCCCGCGCCGCGCCTCCGGCACCAGTGACGATATCCACGAAGTCCAGATGGTACCGGCAACCGTCAGGAAGATGCTCGACACCAGGACGGTGGCGAAGAAGAGCCCGAGGCCGACCTTCATCCGCAGCAGCAGGAACGGCACCAGCACGGCGAATACCGAACGACCGATGCCCGCGGACCAGATGACGAGCTTCTTCCGGGAACCGGCCTTGCGTACCAGGTAGCCGGAGAGGAACGAAAACCCGGCTACGAGCGGTGGGATGGCGGCGATGAGCGCAATCTGGAACGAGTTGGCCCCGAGCCAGAGCGCGAGGCCGGTGAGAAACATGCCGCCGCCGAGCGTGGCGTAGAGCATCGCGAACCCGCCCTCGACGATGGAGATGCGCAGGCCGCGGTCCACTTCCGACGGGGATAGTGGTCGAGTGGTCGAGTGATCTAGTGGTCTAGTGCCGGAATCCGCTCCCGTGTCCGTCTTCACTTGACCACTGGAGCACTGGAACACTGGAGCACTTCCGCAGCATGGAAGGAACTCCGCACGAGCGGGCCGCAGAGCGCGCCCTTGAACCCCATCGCCAACGCCTCCTGCTCGAGCGCGGCGAACTCTTCGGGAGTCACGTAGCGTTCGACCGGCAGACAGCGGCGGTCCGGCTGCAGGTACTGGCCGATGGTGATGATGTCGCAGCCGACGAGACGCAGGTCACGCAGCGCCTGCCGAATCTCGTCGCCGGTCTCCCCCAGCCCGACCATCAGCCCGCTCTTGGTGGTTACTTCCGGCGCCAGTCTCTTGACCGCCTCGAGCAGGCCGAGCGACATTCGGTAGGATGCGCGTCGGTCCCGTACCTGCGGTGTCAGCCGCTCGATGGTCTCGAGGTTGTGTCCGAACACGTCCGGCGCGGCGTCGGCCACCTGCTCTATCAACGCATCCCGCCCGCCGAAGTCCGGAGTGAGGACCTCGACCAGGACGCGCCGACCGCTGACCGCTGACCGCTGACCGCTCGGAGAGTCCGACAGGTCGGACTTGTCTGACCCGGAAGCGACCCGCAGAGAATGCAGGGCTTCGAGCGTCGCAACAAAGCCTCCTGCCCCCAAGTCAGAAAGGTCGTCACGGTCGACCGAGGTCAGTACGACGTATTTGAGCCCCAGTTCCGCAACCGCTTGCGCCACGCGCCCAGGCTCGGTTTCGTCAACCGCGCCGTGCGGGTTGCCGGTCGCGACCGAGCAGAACCGGCAGTGCCGAGTGCAGGTGTCGCCGAGGATCATGAACGTGGCGGTGCCGCGGCCCCAGCAGTCGGCGAGGTTTGGGCAGCGGGCTGAACTGCATACCGTGTGCAGCCCGTACTGTTTGAGCCGGGCGTTGACCGCGTCGAACTCGGCCCCGGACGGGAGCTTTGTCCGCAGCCAGTCAGGCTTTCTCATCGGGGAGGAATCATACCACAAGGAAGCTCAGAACTCAACGGAGGGGACGAGGGGAAATGTGAGATGTAAGATGAGAGATGTAAGAAGTCAGAAGGGCGGAATGCGGTTCACGGCGCACGGTGTACGGTGCGCGGTCTATCGCTAGACCCTGATTTTCAGACCGGACTTGGGGCAGCTCCAGACACACTCGAAGCAGCGAATGCACTCAAGCTGGTTCGGACCAGTGTGCGGCTCAATGTCCATCGGGCAGGCTTTGCGGCAGAGCGAACACTCGGTACAACTATGGGGCTCGTGTCTCATGTGCAGCATGCTGCCCTTGTTGAACACCGAGTAGACGGCGCCGATGGGACAAATCACGCGGCAGAATGGACGCTTGATGGCGATGGCGGCGACGATGAAGGCAAGCAGGATGCCGATCTTCACGAAGTAGAGCCAGCCGACCAGGCCGCGCAAGGCGTGGACCGGGTCCCAGAGCACGAGCGGAATGCCGGCGCCGAACGTGCCCTGCGGACAGAGTTTGCAGAACCACGGCTCGGCCGTAAAATAGGAAGCCAGCCCGGCGACGAGCAGCAGCACGCCGAACTTGAGGAAGTTGGACGGCAGCGACAGCTTGATGACGATGTCGAGAATCGCCACGAGGCCGAACCCCGCGACCGCCAGCGCCAGCCCGAGTGGCAGCCCGGACACCGGGCCGACGTGGAACGCCGGGTTGCCGAGCCAGCCGAGCAGGAACCCGGCGACCGCGGCGAACGCCGCGGCGAACCAGCGGCCGGTGAGCCCGAGCAGGACAAGGCCGAGGAAGCCGAATGCGACCGCGTACCCTATCTCGAACTTGAACCAGACCACGGCTGCAAGCCCGACCGCGGCCAGGAAACCGCCGAGCCACATCCGGCGCGGCAGGTCAAGCTTGCCCCGTATTGCCACGGCCAGCACGAGCAGGTTGAACGGCAGCCACGCGTACAGGAATACCGGCAGCGGCGGCAGCTTAAGGAACCGGACCAGCGCCGCGCCGATTAGCGCGGTGATAAGGGCAATCACTGCGAACGACACCCAGCGTTTGCCCTTTGCCTCTGCGCCGACCTTGATCTTATGGAGCAGGTCCTGCCACATCCCGAACGGACATATCCACCCGCACGCGGCCCGGCCGACAAACGCGCCAATGATGATGAACACGCCGAGCGGCAGCCAGGGTAGGAGCTTCATCCCGACCATCTGCTGGGTCGAGCCGATCGGGCAGGCGAACACCGCCAGCGGGCCGCCGTAGCAGTTGAGGATAGGCTGGGGCATGTACTTGAAGAACCCCTGGTAGAGTATTTTGTTCTGCAGGTAGGCGACGATGTAGGCGTTGAGCAGCACCGCCGATATAATCTGGACCACCCGGTACGGCGCGACCCGGCGCCGCACGAACACGACCGCGCCGAGCATGATCAGTGTGAACGGCACCCAGCCGAAGAGCAGCACCCGGCCCAGCGGCAGCCCCTGCCCGTAGCTTAGGAAGGCTGCGGCGAGCGCGCCCGTCAGCGCGATGACGATGAACGACAGCCAGCGATTGAGCGTCGTCAGCCGGCCGAGGAACAGGGCGAGAAACAACCCCAGCCCCAGCATTGAAGCCAGGCCGTAGTAGATTACGCCCCAGTCGAACCCGGCAAGGAACTTGAGCAACAGGGTGGCGAGCGCCGCGGTTCCGGCGATGACAACAAAAACCACGACGCGCGTCCGCGTGCTGACTTCCGGCTGGTTCTTTGCCATGTGGCGGGCGGGCTATGGGGCTACACGAGCCCCATGCAGGAGAGTCATATCTGGGCCGCGAAGCGGTGAATCGTCTCCGGGTCGCCGGCCATGATGCCCAGCACGACCGCGACAATCCCGATGACCGCGACCAGTATGAACGCGATGCGCCGCTTCATCCTAGAACGTACTGATGAGCTGCGCCTTGATACCGTTGAACGGCGCTTCTTCGCGGCAGACGCCGCCCGAGCAGGTGTAGCCGCCGCGCTCCGCACCGACGCGCACGCGCAGCATGTTCCGTTCGGTGATTGACCAGACCGCTTCAACCACCGGCCACGATTGTTCGCCGTTGTACCGGCGGTCGAGCTTCATGTCCACGTACTGCCAGCCGACCGTGAACAGCCACGCCGAGCCGTAGCCATAGCTCAGGGCTATCGCCGACTCGTGGTATTTCCATGGCGTCGGCATGAACCCTGTGTCCTCGGCGACGAAGTTATAGTCGGCCTCCAGCGCGAACGTGTGCTGGCCCAGCAGGTAGTTGACATGGAACGTCGGCATGTCGGTCGTGCGGTTCGCCACATGCAGCTCAATGTTCTTCTGGACCATGTGGTTGAACTTCGCCTCAAAGGTCCAGTCGGTCCCGAGCGAATAGCGCACCTTGCCTTCGTCCTCGAGCACGCCCTTGCTGGTGTCGTGCGGGGCGATGAGGCTGCCCAGGTTCGCCTCGACATAGAGCGGCGCAGCCGGCGTACCCGATGCCGTCACACCGAACCCGCGCTCATCCACGCCCCGGTTGATTGCCACGCCGGACTTGATGGGCGTCGGCGGGTCGGTGTAGCGGTAGGTCTTCCTGTCCGCCAGGACAACGTCCGGGAAACCCAGCTTGTCGTAGTTCATGTACTCGCCAAGCACCGAGTAATTGCCGAGGGCGACGGTGCCGGTCAAGTAGTAGCCGAGTCCTTTCTCGCGCCCGCCGACGTACGGCTTTGTCCCCAGGCGCTGACAAACCTCGCCATAGACCTCGACCGGGCCGGCCGATGCGGTGACGTCTCCGCCGTAGAGCTCGTTGAACGCTTTCGGTGTCGGGTCCTGGGTGCGGTTCACCCGCACGTAACGTGCGCCGAACCCGGCGAAGCTGAACGGCCGCGTTGACAGGTCCGCGCCCAGCACCTGGTCGGTCGTATCGGCGTGAACCGAATCGGCGTTCATCACCCGGTAGGTATTCTCCTGGAAGAAGATGTCGCGCATCCGCGCGCCGAGCAGCACCAGTTCCGTCTTCAACGGCAGCCGGCCGATGCCGCGCACGCCGTTCAGGCTCTTGTAGTGCCGGAAATCGTCGTCCGAATAGGTGCGCAGGGCCAGGCCCTTGCCGAAGGTCTGGAAGAACTTGCCGTACAGGATTTCCAGTTGCTTCGGGCTGTAGGCGACGGTGTAATCGAGCAGGCGCAGCGGCTGCTGGTCGACGTTCCACGGCTTTGACGGCTCGTAGAGGAACGCGCCCAGCCCGCCGCGCAGGTCGCCGTAGCGGAGGTTCAGGTCAAGCTTGTTCTCAAGATGCGTCGCCCAGTCGGTCTTGTAGAGCCAGAACTCGGCCCGATTCGTGCCCTGGATGGAAAGCTCCGCAGCCGGCGCGGCCGCGGCCATGAGTCCGATGAGGACTATGAGTCCTGCGCGTCCCATTCCCGGCAACCTACTCGTCGTCGCCGGACTCTTCCTCGCACGGCTCCTCGCCCGGCTCCTCCGGCTCGTCGGGCAGCCACTTGAGGAACTCCGCCTTAATCCTCGCCTCGTCGCCCTTCTTGTAGCCGATGTGGGTGTAGACGATTTCGCCCTGCTGGTTGATGAGATAGGCGGTCGGCTTGATGATTATTCCGTAGAGCTTCTTCACGTCGTTCTGGGCGTCAAGCAGACAGATGTACGGCCACTTCTTGCTCTTCACGAACGCCTTGACCCTGGCCTCGTCGGACGGCTTGTCCACCGAGAGCGCGACAATCTGCAGGCCCCGCTCCTTGAGAGAGTCGTAGACCGGCATCAGCGCATCGAGTTCGGCGATGCAATTGACGCAGGGCAGGTCCCAGCATTCCATGTAGACCGGGCCGATCGCGAGCAGGCTGTCGAGAGTGATGTCGTTGCCTTCCACGTCGGGCAGCGTAAACGGCGTAGCCTTCGGGTTCTCTCCGTTGTCGCCGGCCGCAAAGCCGATACCCGCGACCATGACCAGAATCAGACCGATATTCAGTAAGTGTCTCATTTATCCTCCGTCAGAACGAATTGACTAATAGTCGCGGATTGGAGAACCCGGTGATCCTCGGTTCCGCTCGCGTCTTCGATGAACACCGCCGCGCCCAGCTTCTCCAGCCGATGACCGGCGGTAGCGAACGTCAGGGTGTCGACCAATGTGTCCCCGCGGGCGAGGTTGACCGGCACGCCGTTGCGGTCCGGCAGGAACTGCTGCGGAACGCGGAAGTAGGCCCCACCGAGCGGGTCGATCAGGCTGTCCTCGGTCACTATGCAGTAAAGGGTCGGCGCCGAGCCGGGCGTGATGCTGTCCATAGCCAGCGTGACGACTATCCTGCCTTCAACGGTATCCGCGTCCCCGGTCGCGGTCAGCATCACGTAGGCCGCCGTCGATTTCACCGTCCGAATCGCGGCGTCGAACGACTCGTAGTACTCGGATGGCTCCGAGGGCATCGCCAACTGCAGGTAGCCGTCGAGCACCAGCGACGGCTGGCCCAGATTGTGCTGGTAGCCGGCCACCCACACGCTGTCGTCCGGGTTGATGTTGAACGCATCGTGGGCATACGGGTGCCACGCGACGATGACCACGCTGTCGCCGTATGTCGTCCTCGCGAGGCTGTCGAGCGCTTGCGACGCAAGCACGCAGTTCCCTCAGCCGGCCTCGCCGACCATCTCCGCCAGAACCCGGCGGTTGGTCGGCTGGACCGGTACGACCGGCGCGTCTGAGCAACTGAGCACAACCGTCGCGAATGCGAGAGCCGCAGCCAGCGGTACAGTCTTGCGAATCATGAAGGTAATCTTAGAAGCGTATGCCAGCACTGTCAAATGGCGCTATCTCCCACTGCTATATACCCTGACCTGGCCCCGCGTATTCCCGGCCGGCTTGAGGCCCTCCGCCGTTCTGCTTGACTAATACGCGCCTGTGCGGACACTTACATCGTGGAGAAGTACGTCCAAGCGGTAACCACAACCGCCGGCCGGGCCGTTGCCCGTCGCATCGCCCGGGCGCTGGTTGACCGTCGATTGGCCGCCTGCGTGCAGATCGTCGGCCCGATCGAGAGCACCTACCGCTGGCAGGGCAAGGTCGAAGTTGCGCGGGAATGGCTCTGTCTCATCAAGACGACCCGGGCGCGATACCCGCAGGTCGCGGCCGCGGTCGAAGTCCTTCATCCCTATGACACGCCGGAGATAATCGCCCTCCCAATAGCAGCCGGCAGCCGTCGTTACCTTGACTGGCTCGCGTCGTCGGTCCGCCCGCCCTCCGCTAATCTAAAATCCAAAATCGGAAATCGGAAATCCCCGCGGAGGTCCTCTTGTCGCTGAGAGACCTCATCTCCGAGTTGCAGAACCCGGACCCGGTCATCCGTCGTCGCGCCGTCGAGAGGCTCGGTCACATGGGCGGCGACGAAGCCGCCGGCGCCCTGGTGCTGATGCTGAAGGACCCGGACGACGGCATCCGGACACTGGTCGGTAACGCACTCGCGGCTTTCGGCTCGGACGCGGTCGAGCCGCTGTTGCGGTATCTCGCGACGTGGCAGGGCCCGGTCGACGCGGTGGTGCCGACCCTGCTCGGCAAGCTGCGCAGCGAACGCGGGCTCGACTTCCTGGCCGGGCATGTCTCCGACCCGGAGGCGTCGGTCCGCGCGGCCATCGCCACCGCGCTCGGCTGCATCGGCTCCGAACGCTCGCTTCCGCTGCTGCTCGAACTGCTGCGGGACATGTCTGCCGACGTCCGGATTGCCTCGGCCCGGGCCCTCGGCGAGATCCACAGCCCGGCAACCGCGGATGCCCTGCTTGACGAGATGGCCGATGAGAACCCGGCGGTGCGGGCCGCGGTTGCCGAGGCCCTCGGCCGGGTCAACAACCAGAAGTCGGTCGACATCCTCTCCCGCGCCTGCACCGATGACCCGGACGCGAACGTGCGCAAGGCGGCGATGGCCGCACTCCGCCGTGTCAGTACCTGGGCGGTCACACCGCTGATCCGGTCGCTGGCCGGTGACGAGCTGGATGCGCGCATCCGCGCGGTCAGCCAGTTGCTGGACCAGGGCAAGATCTCGATCCTGCCGCTGATAGAACTGCTCACCAATGAAGAACCGACGGTCCGAGCTTCGGCCGCGGAAGTGCTCGGCGCGCTCGGCGACGCGACCGCAATCGACGCACTCATCCAGGCGCTCGACGACACGGACGCCCGGGTCCGGCTCTCGGCAACCAACGCGCTGGGCCGGATCAAGCACAGCCGTTCCGCCGCAACCCTGGCCCGCGCGCTTGAAGACCAGGACAACAAGGTTGCCGCTGCCGCCGCCACCGGGCTGGAGAACCTAAGCGAACTCGCCATCGACCCGGTGTTCGAGCTGCTCAACCACGAATCGGCCGACGTAAGGGTGCGGGCAACCGATGTACTGGGCCGGCTCCGCCACAGAGGCGCCTGCGGCCGGCTCATCCGCGGCCTGGCCGACAGCGTCACGTGGGTGCGGATTGTCTCGGCCCAGGCGCTCGGTGAAATCGGCGAAATCCAGGCCGCACCGGCGCTGATTGCGGCACTCAAGGACCACGACCCGGTAGTCCGGGCGATGGCGGCCGAGGCGCTGGGCAAGCTGCGCGATTTCCAGGCCACCATGCAGCTCCTCGGCGCGCTCAGCGATGAGAGTGACCTGGTGCGCATCAACGCGTTGCGCGCCCTCGGCCGGATCGGCAACCCGGCCGCGATACCATTTCTCGAACCCGCGCTGGACGCTCCGGAGCCGGGCGTGCGCTGCGCGGCGATTGACGGACTGGCCGCGATGCGCGTGACCAGCGTGCTGCCAAGGCTGCACAAGATGGCGCGACACTGGCCGATGGGAAAAGAGCCGAAGGAAGTCAGGGAGGCGGCGGAGCAGGCAATCGCCGCCCTGGAAAGCGCGCTGGCGCGGGAGAACGCGCTGGGGTTGAAGCCCGAGGAATCGGGCGAGAGTTAGCAGGTAGCAGTTAGCAGTTAGGAGAGGGACACTCCGAGCTCCTAACTCCTAACTCCTAACTCCTAACTCCTAACTCCTAACTCCTAACTCCTAACTCCTAACTCCTAACTATTCTTCAAACAGCGCCTTCGCGTAAGCCTCCGGGTCAAACGGCTCGATGTCGTCGAGGCTCTCCCCGGTGCCGGTGAATTTGACGGGCACGCCCAGTTCCATCACAATCGGAATCAGCACGCCGCCCTTGGCCGTGCCGTCGAGCTTGGTAATGACGAGACCGGTCAACCCGAGCTGTTCGTTAAACGCCGCGGCCTGACGCAGACCGTTCTGCCCCACGGTTGCATCGAGCACCAGCCAGACTTCATCCGGGGCCCCGGGCTTCACCTTCGCGCAGACCCGCTTTATCTTGACGGCCTCGTCCATCAGGTCCTTGCGCGTGTGGAGGCGGCCCGCGGTGTCAACCAGCACGACGTCGATCTTCTTCAGTACCGCCTTCTGGATCGCGTCGAACGCAACCGCGGCTGCATCCTGCCCCTGTACCGATGAGACAATCTCGACCCCGGCCCGCTCCGCCCATATCCCCAGTTGTTCGGCCGCGGCATCGCGATACGTATCCGCCGCGGCGACGACCACCCGCTGACCCTGGTCGGCAAAGAGGCGGCACAGCTTGCCGATGGTTGTGGTCTTGCCCGACCCGTTCACGCCGACAACCATCACGACCAACGGCGACTGGGGCTTGGGGCTTGGGGCTTGAGGCTTGGGGCTTAAGAGTCGGGCGATTTCGGTTTCGAGAACCAGGCGCCGGTCCCCGGTCGCGCGCTTCACCTTCTCAACCAGGATCTCGCTCGCCTTGACCCCGACGTCGGCGGCGAGCAGCGCCTCTTCGAGTTCCTCGGTGTTGGCTGCAACCAGCAGCCGCTGGAACACCTGGCGGGTCTTGGCGAGGCCACTCGCCAGCTTCTTGAAACCGGCCCCGATCCGAGCGAATGGATTCACGAACTAGCTCGCGGCGAACCAGGAGAATAGTGAATAGTGAATGGAGAATTGTGAAACCCGAATCCCTCTTTCACTCTTCACTATTCTTAATTCACTATTTCCGTCTGCTGCGTCTCCCGCCGGTAGTCGGTCAGGCTGACCGATACCAGCGTCGAGATGCCGGGCTGCTCCGCGGTGACGCCGAACACCACGTCGGCGCGCTCCACGGTGAGCCGATTGTGCGTGATGATGACTACCTGGGTCTTATCCGATATGCCCTTGAGATAGTCGGCAAAACGGCCGACATTGGCGTCATCAAGCGGCGCGTCCACCTCGTCGAGGAAGCAGAACGGCGCCGGTTTCACCCGGTAGAATGCAAACAACAGCGACACCGCGAGCAGCGCTTTCTCGCCGTCGGAAAGCTGTTCGAGCCGCTTCGGATTCTTGCCTCTCGGTTTGGCGATGATGCCGATCTCCGATTCGAGCGGGTTAGCGTCGTTCGTCATCACCAGGTCCGCCTCGCCCTCGAGAAACAGGGTCTGGAAAATCTCACGGAAGTGGCCGCGCACTTCGCTGTAGGTGACGGCAAACTGCTCCTGCGCATGCCGGTCAATCTCGGTCATGGTGCTTTCGAGGTTCCCCTTGGCCACGGCCACGTCCTCGCGCTGTACCGTCAGTTTCTCGAGGTCCGACTTCTCCTGCGCGTACTCCTGCGCGGCAAGCGGGTTCACCTGCCCGAGCGCTTCGAGCCGGTGCCGGACCTGGGCCAGCCGTTCGTCCGCGCCCTCCATCGCTTCGGGCTGGAACGCAGCGATGTCGGTCCCGTAACTGGACTTCGCCTCTTCGCTGATGGCGGCGAACCGCTGGTTCAACTCGTAGAGCTTCAGCCGCTGCTCCATCAGGACGTTCTGGTTCCGTTCCTGCGACTGGCGCAGCTCGACGAGGTTCGCCTCCAGCGCCTCCTCGGCCCGCGCCAGTTCGCCGATATGCAGCTTCCCGGTCTCGGCATCGAGGTCGGTCAGAATGGCGCGCGCCTGCTCAATCTCGGCGGCCCGTTCGCCGATTTCCTTTTCCAACCCCGCGCTTTCGGCGCGGTTGCGCTCCGTCGCCACCGCGTAGTCCTGCAGCCGGCGCCGGCCGTCGTCAATCTGGCGCTTGGCAAACGCATTCTCTGCCTCAAGCCGGGACCCGACCTGACGCGCCTCGGAGAGCTCGGCCAGCGCCTGCGACGACAACTCCAGCCCGGCCTTGACCTGCTCTTCAAGTCTGCGCGCGTCCGCCTCGGCCTGCCGGAGCGCGCCGGTGCCGGCCTGGGTCCGCGTCTCAAGCTCGCCGCCGGCAGCGGCAAGCGCGGCTCGTTTCTCCTCGGCTGCCCGCGTCTGGGCCGCGGCCGCGTGCTGCGCGGCCCTGAGCCGTTCCACGTCCCGGCCCAGCTCCTCACCGGTCGCGGCAACTAGTGCCAGCGAGGCATCGAGCGATGCCTTCTCGCGCCCGGTTTCACCGACATCGAACTCGACTTGCCCGATTTCCTTCTCAAGATCCTCGCGGCGCTTTGCCAGCGCGGCTTCGCTTTCCGCTATCCCGGTAAGCTCCGCCTCAATCGCGGCGAACCGCTCGCTCTTGTCGTGAATCGCCCGTCCCGCGCTCAGCCGCCCGCTCTCCCGGCCTTCAATTACCAGCCGCCCGTCGGAAAACCGGCACATTCCGTCCTGCGTGACAAACGACCAGGCCGGGAATTGCTGTGCCAGCCGGCCGAGCTCGCCGGCGCTCGCGGCCACCAGGCAACCATTGACTAGCGCATGCAATGCGGCCGGCGCCTCCGGTTTCACCTTGACAAACCCGGACAAGGGCCCAATGCAGGCCGGATCCGAGGGCAAGCCTTCGGACTCGTGCGCCTGAACCCCTGAACCCCTGAACCCCTGGACCCCTTCTGCGACGAGGAAACCGAAGCGCAGGTCAGGATGCGCCTCGGCCAGCTCCACGACCTTATCCGGCCCGGGCAGGTCCGCGACGAGGAAATCTACGACCGAGTAGAGCGCCGCCTCGCACGCCCGTTCCCACCCGGACGTCACTTCGAGAAACGCGCCCGCCTCGCCGCGCAGAGCCTCGTCCAGCGCCACCCGGCTCACCTCGGCCTGCTCGCTCGCAATCCCGGCGCGCAGCACCGCCAGGTCGGTTTCCAGCCCGGCCCGCTCGTCACGCAGCTTCGCATCGTCCGCGCGCAGCCGGTTCCGGTCGTCTCGGGCCCGGGCGAAGTCCGCGCGCAGGACTTCGAGTCGTTTGCGACCCGTCTCGATTGCCGCCGCAGCCGCGGCGACCTTCTGCTCGATTTCCGCTCTTTGCGCGTCGTTCTTTGCCCTTCGTTCCCTGACCGCGCCTGCCTCACCGGCCAACCGTTCGACGGTTTCGCGCTGGTTGTCAATCGTCGCATCGAGCCTTGCCAGGTCCTGCCGGCCGCCCTGCTCCTGTTCCAGTTGTTCCTGGACCTGCTGCCGGAGCGCGGCCTCGTGGCTGCGCAGCCCGTACAACTGCTCCTCGAGCGACTGCACCAAGGCCCGCTGACGGTCGAGCTTCTCCTGTGCCTGCGCCTGTCGCTCGTTCGCCTCGGCCAGTCGAGCGAGGGTCTGCTCGAACGTTTGCTCCGTCTGTCGCACGTTCTCCGAAAGCGCGGCTCGCTCGGTCTCGGCTTGTCCGATCGCGCTCGCAAGGAACTCAATTCGCTGCCGCGCGAGCAGGTCCCGGCCTTCGAGGTCCGAGACCACCTGCCGCTGAGCCTGCACCTTGGCGGCGAGTTCATCCTTCAACGCCTGCAGGTCCCGCACCCGGCCGCGCTGGGTCTTCAGCTCCTCATCCAGCCGCCGGATTTCCGCCACGCGTGCGGCCTCGGCCTGCTCCAGCGCATCGGTGTCGGCCTGGGTCCGCCCGAGGTCGCGCTGCATCGCGTCATAGTCGGCCTTGAGCTCCAGCAGCCGCAGCCCCTTCTCCTCGGTCTTCAGCTTGTCGAACGCCCGGAGCCGGCCCGCCTGCCGCTGCAGGCTGCGCACGTACCGCTCGCGTTCGGCGATGATGTCGTCGAGCCGCGTCAGGTCGCTTGCGGTCAGTTCGAGCTTGCGCAGGCAGTCGGCCTTGGCATCCTGGTACTTGGCCAGCGACGCCGCCTCTTCGAACATCTTCCGAATGTTGCCGGAAATGATCTCGCGCATCTGGCGCAGGTCGAATATCGAATAGGCCTTGGTGCCGGCCCCGGCCGATAAGAAGACGTCCTGGATGTCGCGCAACCGGCACGGCTGCTTGTTCAGGTAGTACTCACTCTCCCCCGACCGGAAGTAGCGGCGGCGGATTTCCACCTCCGAAACCCCCGACCCCTGACCCCCGACCCCTGAGCCCTCGCCCGCTTCGGGCGACTCCATCACCAGCTTCACCTCGGCGTAGTTCACCGGCGCTACCGTGGCCGTGCCGCCGAATATCAGGTCCTCGTTCTTGGCGCAGCGCAGCGTCGTGAAAGACTGCTCGCCCAGGACCCAGCGGAGCGCGTCGAGGACATTGGTCTTGCCGCAGCCGTTCGGCCCGATGACCGCGTTCATGCCCGGCGAGAACCGCAGCGTCACTTTGTCCTGGAAAGACTTGAACCCGATGAGCTGGAGCTCTTTTATTCGCACTTCGGGCTAAACTATAGGAACGGACACAGGCAAGTCAACAGCAACGAAGGTCGAGGTTAAGGTCGAGGTCGAGACCGGCTCAACCTTAACCTTAGCCTTTCCTCTTCAGCGGACGGCGGTGCGCGGACGGAGCGTGGGGCGTTCAAAGCGGCTGAACATGACGATAAGCAGGGCGAGCACGGCTGCCGGCCCGACAAGCCAGATGGGCCGCTCCAGCCACCAACCTGCAGAACCGGGAGCCGAGCCCGGGAACCCGACCATCGCGAGTACCCCGAACACGACCGCATACGCGGTGATGTGCCAGAGGTAGATGGTCATGATTACGCTGTTCGCCGCAATTACCGTCTTCCACGGCCCGGGCCGCGCCAGCCAGCGGTTCACCCACCCGCGCAGGTACATCACCGCGCCCACCAGCCAGCACGTCAGCGCCAGGATGCAGATGGTCGGCGGCGACATGTTGGATCCCCGCTCGAACCCGGTCGAGACCATACTCTTAGGATACGAACCGACGTGGGTCAGCACCAGCAGCGCGGCCAACCCGCCCAGGGCAATCGCCAGGTGCGTGCGCCGGCGGGCGCGGGCCAGCGTGCCGTCGGCGTAGAAGAACCCGAGTTGGTGCGCAACGAGCCACACGAAAGCCATATTCAGCCACCCGGCCACCGGCACCTTGGCAGCGAGGTGCACAACGTCAACCCCGGCCGCCAGTAACACCATCACGGCAATCGCCGCTATCCCGAACCGCAGGTGGAGACTCCGCATCAACGGAGTCAGTGCCGTGATGACCAGATAGACAACAAGGAACCAGAGCGGCCCGAAGAGCAAGACCGTGGACCTGATGTGCACCGGCTTGAGCACTCCGGCCAGGTGCAGGAATAAAAGCACCACGAGCCAGACTCCGAGGAAGACCGCGGTGGGTTTGAGCAGCCGAACGAGGCGGGAACGCAGGAAGGAAATCACTGTCGCGCCCCGGCGCAACGTACTTTCCATGGACGTGAAGTTCGAGAACCCGCCGATGAAAAAGAAGACCGGCATCACCTGCAGCAACCAGGTCGTGCACCACAGGCCGGGCACGAGACCGACCGCGTTGCGGACGCTGAGCGCGCCATCCTTCCACCCGACGAGCGCACTCAGCCAGTGGCCGAGCACCACGACGGTGATGCTTGCGGCCCGCAGAAAATCAACGTAGCGGTCGCGCGAAGCCGGCGTACCTGCGGCAAGCTCGTCCAGTCTCATATCCTGCCTGACTGCTCCCCGCCGTTCTTCCCGACTCGGCCGGGAGCGCCGAACCTCCTTGCTCAGCCTGGTGCTGAGCCACGGCTCATCGATACGGATGCAGGCCTAGACTATAATAGCGGACAAGTACAAGTCAAGTAGCAGCGGCCGGACTCCAGTGACCGGTCTGCAGTCCGCCGGTACCGGACTTGCGTCGCGGCCGGAAGCCTAGGCGCGCGGCTGTGTGGCGAGGAAACGATTCAAGCCGACGCGCCGGATTCTGTCAAGGTTGGGACGATATGCCGGGAGCAGCTTCTTGCACTCCGTGGCCTCGTCGCACTCCCAGCAGCCGGTGAGCTTCTGCTTCTGGGCGCAGCGCCGAATCTTGCACCACGGGTTCCCGCCGCCGCCCGCTGAAGAGGAGAGGCTAAGGTTAAGGCTAAGGTTAAGCCGGTCTCGACCTCAACCTTGACCTCGACCTTCGTTTTCTCCGCGCAGCTCGCGCCGCAACGCCTTGGCCGTCTCGGACACTGTCTTCTTGTAGGCGAAGCACGTCAGGCACCGCGCCCCGCAATATCCGAGGGCCTCGACCTTCTTGCCAGCCATCTCTCCTCCAATCTACTTCATTCAGGCAATCAGCAGTCGCGCCGTCTCATCCTCTCCGGCCGGCTGCACGGTGACCTCCGTATCGGCGACTTTGACCGTCACGGCCGGTTCTTTCCGCCTGTCGCTGAATCGCGCACAAATCCTCGCCGCCAGAATCCCCTCACTTGAATCCTCGAATCCTCGACCCCTTGACCCCTGTACTAGGATTCCCACCGGCCCCGGCAAATCGCCCGCGTCGATCACCACCGCGCCCGCCGGCTTGCGCCTGAGCAGTTCATCATTCTCCGCCTCGTCCCGGCCCACGACCAGCCGAGCGCCGGAAGGCAACCGGAAATGCCTGCCCAGCGAGAGCAGCTCGATTATGTCCAGCGAATCCTCACCGTGGTCGAACGCCTCGGCCAGCCGCTTCGAATAGACCTTCTCGGTCAGCAGGCACCCGCCGGCGGGCATCGGGTAGTCCTTGATTCCGTACCTCTCGGCCAGCGCCATCTGGCGGGTCCGCTGCCTGCCCTCGATGTCGAGCAGGCGCTCGCGGTCAACAAAAGGTGGTCTAGTGGTCAAGTGGTCTAGTGGTCTAGTGTCCGGGGTTTCCACTGCTGTGGGTTCGAGCAACTTCGCGGAGAGCGGCCGGAGCAGCCGGTCCCCGACGCCGGAGTCCTTGGCCACCATGTTCAGCGCGTTCCGGTTCTGTGACATCGGACGCTGGCCCAGCACCTCGCCGGTAATGACGAAATCCGCGCCGCGAGTCTGTCCGCGTTCCCACGCCTTTCTTATCATCAGCGTGTGACAGTCAATGCACGGGTTCATGTTCTTGCCCCGACCGTGTCGCGGGTTCTTCACCATTGCGATGAACTCCGCGTCAATCGGCAGGGTTACGAGTTCGATGCCCAACTTCTCCGCCGCCTTTTCAGCGCGGCTCTTGCCCACAAACGGCCGCGGGCAGTACGCGCCGGCAAAGTTGATGCCGACGACCGTGATGCCTTGCTCTAGAATCACCCTGGCCGCCAGTGTCGAATCCAGCCCGCCGGAAAGCAGGGCGACGGCGATTGCCTTCGGTTTGTCAGTCACTGGAAAAGAATAGCCACCGCGCGGCGGCTTTCAACCAATCACGGACGGCTACCGACTCTGTCGGCGCGCCTGTCGTTCGCGGTACAGCCGCTCGGTAAACCCGCCCTCAGCGAGGAACGCCTGCTCCAATTGCCGCAACTGCCGGTGCAGAAGATAGCTGGCTTGGTTGACGAGGCATATGAGTGTGTTGGCGGCGGTTTCGGGGTCGGCGGTTCTGATTCGGTAGGGGTCCGACCGGTCCGACGAGTCCGACTGGTCTGACTGATAGCGCCGCCTCACTGCCAAGGCGCGTGGGTCGTCCTTGCTCCAGAGCGCGAGCCCGCGCTGGCGCAGAAAGTCCTCGTAGTCCAAGAGCAGCTCCTCAAGGCTGGCCCGCGCAACGCCGGTCAGCTTCAGTTCAGTCTTCTTCGACGTCGCTGAAGCCATGCTGCCCTCGGCGATGTTCTGAACTCCGCTTCGCGCCGCCTGCACCATGAAGAAGTGGCCAAGTGGCCCAGTGCTCAAGTGGTCAAGTGAAGACGGATATGGCAACTGGTTCGAACACTGGACCACTGGACCACTCGACCACTAGGAGTGTGTCGGAGAACCCCTTAACAGAGTCACGATGCTACAACCTGTTGCGGTACTGCGCGAAGCCGATGTCAACGGGTGGTGGTTGTGTGTGCAGAATAGCCGGTACTCCGACACACTCCTAGGACACTCTCTGCTTCTGCAGTCCCTCTGACTTCGTCACCCGTTACTTCCCCCCGCCCACATAACCCGTGTTGTACAGGTCGTGCTGCCACTTGGGCCAGGGGGCGTGCGGGTCGAGCGGGCCTTCGGGATAGCCCGCCACGCAGTAGCAGGCGTCAGCGCCGACCACGATGACATTGCCGTTGGACAGAATCGTCGGGTTCGGGGCGTAGTCGTTCAGCCCCACCTTCCTCGGCCGGCGCGAGTTGCCGCCGCCGGAACGCGGCAGGTAGTCCGGGCAGTTGCAGGGCCAGATGACCGTGCCATCGGCCTGATTCACGCAGTAGAGCACGTCGGCGTCGCTCTGGAAATAGACGTAGCCATTGGCCGCAACGACGGGGGTGGTATAGAATCCGTCGCTCTGGCTGAGCTGCCTATCCCAATTGGCCGTACCTGTCGCCGGATTGATGGAATACACCTTGCCAAAGCTGCTGGCGACGAAAAGAGCGGACTGGCCCAGTGCCAGCCGGAACGGGTCGCCGTCCAGTGTTGTGGTCCATAGCGGTGTGCCGCTTGCGGGGTCAATCGCGTAGACGCGAGAGAAATCAGATGCGCAGTAGATGGTACCGTCGCCACCGATTATCGGGCTGTGAATCGCACCGTTGGCCAGCAGGCGCGTACGCCAGAAGACGGTGTCGAGTTCCGGACCAACCTTGTACAGGTAACCCGAATCCGTGCCGAAGTACACGTTGCCCTGCGCGTCAATCACCGGCGCGTCAACGAAGCTCGCGTGCGGCGTGAAGGCGGCCACGCGCACGCCGTGGTCAATACTGTCGATGAAGTAGAACAGACTGTCATCTTGGTGCGGGACGTATAGCCGGCTCTCCTTGATTGCCGGTGCACCCCACTCAAGACCAGTCAGGGACTCCTCACGGGGCTTGTTCGGCCACTGCCAGTCTGTCTGGAGGCCATCGAGCCTCAGTGCGTAGAGTTCGCCTTCGTCGCTGCCGACAATGATGTGCTGAGTGGCCTCGCAGAACGCAGGCTGACCGGTGAAGTCGTGGTCCACCCAACGCGTGGTCTGCGCCTTCCGGCTCCTGCCGTCGCTGGTCCGAATGGAATAGAAATGGTGGTCACCTTTGCAGCCGCTGAACAGCAGCTCGTTGGTGCCGTCACTGGCAACGACCGGTGACGAAGTAAGCGACTTTCCCGGGTTCTCGGGGTCGCTATTCTGCCAGTACCAGATGACACCCCCGGGATTGCTGATGGAAACGTATATGGTCTCCGGAAACGAGGTACTCCCCTTCCAGTCCAGAAACCGGATGATCACACTCGCGGTCCCGGGCTGAGTGAAGACGTGCGTGACTCTGACCGTGCACGGGCTCGGTAGAAGGCTGGTCACTGTATCACTGTTGCCAAAACGTACGTCCACCCCAAGGCTGTCGCCGTCCGGGTCGTGGGCGAAGACAACGAGAGTGCACGGTACGTTGACCTGCGGCCATGGACTGAGGTCGAAGGAGTCTATCACCGGTGCGGAATTCGGGATGCCTGGGACAACATGAACTGTCTCGGGAGCAGACCAGGCGCTGAGCCGTTGCCGGGCGCCGGCGGTGAGGGTACGAGTGCGCACCTCATACCGACCCGTGTCCTGCCACACGTGGCTGACGTAGGCGGTGTCTCCCGGCCCGAAGCTGGCTTCAGTCGTATCGACTCCGTCGCCCCAGTCTACAACGTAGCGTGCCGAGTCAAAGGTCTGGACGACTGATACCAGATGGGTCGACAGGTCTACGTGGGTCCAGAAAGTGTCGGGTAGCCACACAAACTCGGGCGGATACAGCTTCTTGCCGCACCCCGCGCCAGCGGAAAGCAGCAGGACCGCTGCCAGAGCGGTGAAGACAACGAATCGTGACTTCATGTTAGTCTCGCTTCCAGCGGCCGGGAAGACGCTCGGCCACTGGAATATAATGCGGCAGTGCAGGACGGTTGTCAAGCGTCGGCGGCGGGTTCAGCCGAGCCGGGTCAGGCCGAACATGGTGACCGCGATGGCGACTAGCGTGTCGTGGTCCAAACCTTCGCCTTCGAACTCGTCCACGATGCCGGCAGCGGCCAGGTCGAGCGACCGGTCGGCGTATCTGCGGCAGTAGCGGTCGAGCCGGTAGACAAACGCGTTGTACTTCGGGACTTCGCGCCCCGGCACCTTGCGCGCGGCAAGAAGACCGCTAACCCGGTTGCTTAGGTCCTTGTTGCGGGCGCGGGCCGTTTCGTAGGCCTTCGCCTGCTTCTCCGCCGGCCAGGCTTTCGCCCTGCTTCCCCATTTCATGGCCACCAACTGGCGATAGCTGCGCCGGGGCTTCGGCTTGGCCCTGCCGCGCCTCGCGCCGCGTGCGTCAGCCTTTCGGCGGCCCTGTTGCTCAAACCGCAGGTGACAGTCGCATAGAATCGTCTGCAGCAGGCCGGGCTCAAGGCCGAAGTTGACCCATTGGCGAATGGCGCGCTCGAACGCGTGGGCCAACTTCGCACCGGTCAGGGTACGAAAGGCCTTGAGCATCTCTTCCACATAGGTCCGGTAGAAACCCGTAGACGGCGGGATGACGCCGTGAGCGTTGAGCCGATGAGTTACGTCGTCTTTGACCCGTTCCCGGGCTTGGGCCTGGGTCGTGCCGTACACTGCAAGCGGCAGCCGGGCCGCCCGGATTCGGTCAAAGACGCTGCTGGTTGCGGCCGTAATGTCCAGCGGCTTCACGCCATCTCCGGAGCCACGTTGACGGTCTCAGCCATCCTGATCAGCCTTTTTCATCCACTGGGCGTAAGAACAACACTACCGGCAGGTTAAGTCGTGTCATGCGGCCGCAATCGCCTTCTGGGGGGCCGTTCCCGGGACTGCTCTCAGCGCCGCGTTCAGCGCTGCTTTGGACGTGGTTTTGGCCGCGGTGATGAACGCCGTTTTGACGGCCGTAGTCAACGCCGTGGTCAGTGCTGCGATGAGTGCCGTGATGAGCGCGGTTTTGACCACCGCGATGTGCGCCGTTTTGGCCGCTGCTTTGACCACCGCGATGATCGCCGCGACCAAAGCCGCGATGATGACTACGATGAAAGCCACGATGACCACCACGATGACCGCCGCTATGACAACCGCTTTCGACGCCGTGTTCGTCGCCGCATCCACGGCCGCATGTTCCGCCACCATTCGTGACCGTGGTGCCACACGTCAGGGCCGCGTCGTCGGCAGGCGCTGCTCGAGCTGGACGTTGAGGTTCAGTGATTCCCATGCCCCGACGTTCACGACCTTCATCGTCTTCTTGCACCCCGCATAGGTGAACACTAACCGGTGCGGGCCGGCCGGCACGCCGGTGATGATGTAGTCGCCGTTTCGGTCCGAAGCGACGCCGAGCCGCGTGCCCTCGACTGTGACGCTCACGCCGTTGGCCACACCCAAGCCCTGCACTTCGACTCGACCTTCTACCTCGCCGATGGCAAGCGAGGTGTCGTAGAGCGGCAGGTCCACCGACAGCGTGTCCCCGGCCCTGACCGACAGACGCCGAGGGAACCCGCGAAAGCCCGGAAGGGCGGCGATGAGTTCACGGTCGCCGGGCGGGAAGGGAATGACGTACATGCCGGCCGAATCGGTCTTAGCCGTCGCCGCGTCACCTATCACCTTTACCGAGGCCCGGGCCAGCGGCTTGCCGGTGATGCCGTCCCGCACGAATCCGATGGCGGTGCGGGGCTGCCTGCTGTACAGCCTGACCACAAGTCTTGAATCCGGGGTGGCGACGAAGATTGAGTCGGTCGCGGGGAAAGCGCCCTGCATCGTCGTCGTCAGCAGGAGACGCCGGCCGGTGACTGCCGGTACGATGCACTCGCCGACCGAGTCGGTGAAGAAGACGCGGTCCCCGGCTTTGACCTTTGCGCCCGCGAGCCACCGTCCGGTGTCGCCGTCGCGCACGCGGACTCTCACCCGTGCCTCCGCCCCGAGCGTACAGGTTGCTGCCAGGGCGAGGACAACAATGCTGCGTATCATCGCCCGTTAATCGAACCGCGGCGCGTAGCCGAGCGGTTCTCTGGGCTTGGGCTTGCGGAACGTGGCCGAGTAGTTGAACAGGCTGCCTTCGATTGACGCCGGCCCGAACCCGGCCTGACGGCAGAGCTTCACGACGTCGTTGCGGAACCGGTAGTGCGGGTCAATCAGCGCCTCGGTGATGGAAAGCACGCCGCCCGGGCGCAGAACCCGGAGCGCCTCGCGCAGGGCGGGCAGCCGGTCCGGAATCTCGCCCAGCACGTGTACCAGGAACACGAGGTCGATGTCGTAGAGGTCGAAGGGCAACTTGTCGGCTGAGGCGGCAAAGCCGAGAACGTTGTGCAGACCCTGTTTCTCGACCCGCTTCAACGTCTTGTCGACCATCTCCGGTTGGATATCAACACAGAAGAGCATACCGCCCGGTTCGATGCGACGCGCCACGTCACCGGAGAGATGGCCGGTTCCGCACCCGACCTCGACCACGCGCATGCCCGGGCCCAACGCCATCCGGCTCAAGGTGACATCGGCCGGCATGAGCAGCCTGCGCCACGGGCCTTCGACCAGGAACCCGGCCCAGTGTGGCATTGGAAATGGTATCTCGCGGAGAATCAACCAGACCATCAACACCGAGACTGCTGCTATCAGCACCGTTGTCGGCGAGCGTGGTATCAGCAGCGTCACGTACGGTACGCTGCTGATACCCCCGGTCGCGAGAAGTGCAAGGGTCAGGGCATAGGCGCCGACCAGCCCGCCGATGAGCAGCAGCTTGCCGAACTGGCCGACCCGGCCGAGCAAGACCCGACGCAGAATCCGCGCCGCGAGCCAGATGACCGCCACGAGCAGCGCGAGTTGCAGCACCGGCGTCAGGGTCGCTATCGCTTCCGCCACGCTCCAGTTTACGGCAGCTCAAGCACAAGCGCAAGCTCCAAACCGTTGACCGTACACCGTGCACCGCACACCGTGAACCGCCGGCGGACTTCTGACTTCTGCAATCTAGCCTCTGGCTTCTGACTTCGTCTGACGATGAGAAGCCGGGGCCCGAAGGCCCCGGCTTTGACCGAGCCAAACCACTAGCCCCAGTCAGAGCTAGTGCATCATGCAATTCTCACAATTCTGCGAGTCACGCTGCCCCATCGGTCCTGGCGCCCCGGCACCTTTCATTCCGCCCTTCATGCCGCGGCCCATGCCCCGGCCCTGGCCGCGCATCATGCCACGGCCACGACCCATGTGCATCTCGCGCATCGCTTTCCGCTGGTCCGGCGTCATCAGGTTGTACATGTCAATCCGGCGGTTGACCATGGCCAGTTCCAGTTTCTGCCGAAGCCCGCCGATTTCATTCACCTTGGCCACGATCTTCTTGGAGTCGAGCTTGTCGGCGCGCCAGAGCGCGTCCAGTTCGATTTCCGCGACCTGGATGTCGGTCCGAATCGGCAGTACCGTCTTCATGTGCGACACCCGCATGGCGTCCATCTTATCCATCTGCTCCGGTGTCAGGTCCGGGATGCCGGGCATTCCCTGCCGGCCCTGTTGCTCCATCATCGGCATCCCTGCTCCGCGCATCGGGCCGCCGGCAGCGGGGCCCGGCCCGGGCTGCGCCCACACAAGGCAGGCAAACGCTACGACGGCAATCGCGGTCAGTGCTGTTTTCTTCACGTTATTTCTCCAGTTCATGTTCAACTGCTAATCTCCATCCGGCTCATGCGGAGCTTCCGGTCCGCCGTGCTGCCGGCCGAACCGACCCGTGCCACTCGTGCGCGGGCCGCGCATCATACGCGGGCCGGCCTGGCGCAGAAACCGCTCGCGCTCCGCCGGCGGCAGCATCTGCACCACGCGGTGCATGTTACGAAATACCAACCCGCCCATTTCGGCAGCGATTCGTCCCTGCTCGCCGCAGAGCGAATCGAGCTTCTGTTCGTCCATCTCCGGCTTGGCTACGAGTTCCAGCACGGCCGCGCGCAGCCGGTCGCGCTCGCCGGACAGTCGCTCGATGTCGGACGCGACATCGCGCATCACGCTGCCGATACTGTCCCTGGTCGCGCGTCTGACGCCCTGGAAACGGGAATGTTGCCGGTGCGGCCGGGCAGTCCGGTAGACGTAGGCCCCGACCACGGCGACGTTCAGCGCGAGCGATGCCACGGCAATCACGGCCAGCCATCGGACGCGCATCACTCGCCTCCCATCAGCGACTGGTAGGTTTCAAGCGAAACGTCGGCGGTCGCGGTGGCGAAAATGTCGTCGCCCGTAGTACTGGCGCTGCCCTGGGCCAGTCCAGAGCCGACCATTGTGCCGACGCCAAGGCTCAATGCGACCAAGATGACCCCGGCCGCCATGCTCAACACCCAGCCCGCCCGGAGTCCACGCCGGACATGAACCGCCTGCCGCTGCCGGATTTCGGCCATCACGCGCGTGGCCAGAAATGGCGTAACCTCAGGCGTACCGGCAAGTTCGAGCAGGCCGATGTCCGCCTTCAGCGCCTCCATCTCGGAACGACAGGCCGGGCAGGATGACAGGTGGGCGGATACGCCATCCCGCACCCTGCCCGGCACCTCTCCGTCGAGGTAAGGAGGCAGTAGACGAAGAATCTCGTTGCATTTCATGCTCGTACTCGAATCATTAGACACTGTGGACCATCCTTTCCTGCGCCCTCGGCCCGCTCAGGTCGCAGGTCGCCATTGGGAAATAGTGAATGGGGGTATCCATTTGACTCAACCGACCCCAATAGGTAGTATGGGCAGACATGGAAACGTATCCGCGGACGGTGATGGAATTTGAGAAGCGGTTTGCAGCCGAGGAGGCGTGCCGGTTGTATCTG
>Ga0265595_1000787_pt1 | contig 26767 bp, 26 predicted proteins | sample saktaG_15_FD_190148 | JGI IMG/M metagenome (GOLD analysis project Ga0265595, IMG submission 190148) | Saline water microbial communities from Sakinaw Lake, British Columbia, Canada - sak_2013_06_06_50m | ecosystem: Environmental > Aquatic > Non-marine Saline and Alkaline > Saline ...
TAAGCCGAGAATGGATCAGACAAAACAGGACCTGGCAAAAATAAGGGAAAGACTGGGCACCCCCGGTGCGGCAGAAAGGACAGCCAGGCTGGCATGTGAGATGATAGGATAAAGGCTCAAGGTTCAAGGATAAAGGCTAAAAACTAATAAGGCCAATGCTTAAATGACCTTGCACCTTGCACCTTGTTCCTTGTTCCTATATAAGGATTTATTTATGAATGTATTCAAACGTCTTCTGAAACTTGCAAGACCTCATGTCCCAAAATTTCTCCTTGCCATGCTGTGCATGCTCGCGGTAGGTGCAACGACTTCTGCCCTTGCTTTTCTTGTTAAACCCGCTCTGGATGAGATATTTCTAAATAAAAATGCCGACATGTTGAAATACATACCCATAGCAATAGTCGTAATATATCTTATAAAAGGGTCTTGCAGCTATGGGCAGACTGTCCTGATGAACTTTATCGGCCAGCGAGTGGTAACGGATCTTAGAAACGACCTTTATAATCACATTCAAAGGCAATCTCTCTCTTTTTTCACGAAAAATCCGACAGGGATACTCATGTCACGCATTACAAACGATGTAAACCTTATCCAGGGGGCGGTTTCAGAAGCTGTAACAAGCATTTTTAAAGATTCTTTTACGCTGATCGGCCTTATTTTTGTTATCTTTTACCGCGACTGGAAACTGGCAATTATAGCCGTAGTTGTCTTTCCCCTGACGATTTATCCCATAGTCAAGTTTGGTAAGAAGATGAGAAAGGTGGCCACAGGCACCCAGGTTACAATGGGAAGCCTTACCAGTCTTCTTCAGGAAACCATATCGGGCACCAGGATAGTAAAGGCATTCGGAATGGAAGATTATGAAGGCAAAAGATTTGCGAAAGAGAATGAAGATCTTTTCAAACTGTTTATGAAGGCCGTATCAATAAGGGCCATCTCCAGCCCCTTCATGGAATTTCTGGGCGGCCTCGGTATCGCGGTAATTATATTTTATGGGGGCTACCAGGTGATACAAGGGGTCTCAACTCCGGGTACTTTTTTCTCCTTTCTTACCGCCCTTATTTTGCTCTACGAACCGGTAAAAAGACTCACAAATGTGAATAACACAATCCAGCAGGGAATAGCAGCGGCCATTCGGGTCTTCGGCGTTATGGACATGACACCGGAAATAAAAAACAGGGAAAATGCAACAGAACTGCCGCAAATTTCAGATAAGATTGAAATCAGAAATGTTACCTTCAGATATGATGATGAGCCGGTCCTGAAAAACATCAATCTTAACGTTAAATCCGGTGAAGTGGTGGCCTTTGTCGGAATGAGCGGAGGTGGAAAGACAACCCTTGTTAATCTGATACCGAGATTTTATGACGTGACGGAAGGAGAAATCCTGATTGACGGTCACGATATCCGGGATGTTACCATAGAATCACTCCGGGAGCAGACAGGAATCGTTACACAGCAGACGATACTGTTCAATGATACTGTGAGAAACAACATCGCTTACGGGGACATTAAAAGGAGCGATGAGGATATAATAAATGCGGCAAAGGCGGCAAATGCGTACCACTTCATTAAAAACCTGCCGGAAGGGTTCGAGACGGTCATTGGGGAACAGGGGGCAAGACTCTCGGGAGGGGAAAGGCAGAGGCTTTCCATAGCACGGGCGCTTCTCAAAGATGCCCCCATACTAATTCTTGATGAAGCCACATCATCCCTCGACACGGAAGCCGAAATAGAGGTCCAGGGAGCCCTTGAGAATCTTATGAAGGGGAGAACAACCCTGGTTATCGCTCACCGTCTTTCAACTATTAATAGTGCAGACAGGATAATAGTTTTAGTTAGCGGGAAAATCGTTGAAGAAGGAACTCATGATTCTCTCCTTATGAAAAAGGGGGAGTACTTCAAATTATACAATATGCAGTTTAGAGAAAATAATACCTGATGCGGCAAAGCCGGAAGAGCTCGAAGCTAAAAGCTCAAAGCAAAAAACAGAACATCGTTATAGTCCCTTTAGCCTTTAGCCTTTAGCCCTTAGCCTAACAAGACATGTCAAACTTAAAGAACATAGTTTCCGAGATGTTTCGTAACGACAGGAATTCCTGGTGTTTATTCCCCCTCTTCCTGATCTCCATTCTTTACAGCGGTATTATCCGCTTGAGAAACCTTTTTTATCAAACCGGCTTGTTCAAGGTACGAAAACTCGGGTGCAAGGTTATCAGTGTGGGAAATATAACAGTCGGCGGGACGGGGAAAACCCCCATGGTTATAATGCTGGCAAATTTGCTCAAGGAGAAAGGATACAGACCGGCCATCCTGAGCAGGGGTTACGGAGGAAAGAAAAGAAGACGCGTTAATGTCGTATCAGACGGAAAAAATCTTCTCATGAATCCCGAAAAGGCAGGCGATGAACCTGTCTTAATTGCGAAATCTGTCATCAACATTCCTGTGGTTACGGGAAAAAAGAGATATCTGACAGGGAAATTTGCAATTGAGCATTTCGGTGCGGACGTATTGATCCTTGATGATGCGTTTCAGCACCGTTCCCTTTTTAGAGATATTGAAATAGTTCTTCTGGACAATAAAAAACCTTTTGGTAACGGATTCGTAATACCGAGGGGAGAACTTCGTGAACCCGCGAATGCATTGGGAAGGGCCGATATAATAGTGAAAACAGGGGACAGGGGACAGGGGACAGGAGACAGGAGACAGGGGCGGGGGGTCACTGAGCAGGTTGCAGGGAACAGTGGTGAGTGGTCAGTGGACAGTGGTAGTGGTCAGCAGGCAGTTGCGCCTGTTTATTACAAGGCATATCGAAGGCCTAAGGATCTTCTGAAGGTAGACACGGGAAATGTTTATCCGCTCGCTCATCTGCATGGAAAGAAAGTTTTCGCTTTTGCTGGTATAGCCAGACCTGAACATTTTAAAAAGACAATCGAGTCCCTTCGCGGAAAATTGGTCAGCTTCATTAATTTTCCTGATCATCACGTATATACGCAAGAGGATTTAATAAAAATTAAAAAGGCGGCCTCGCAATCTTCAGCACAGATCATCCTCACGACGGAAAAGGATGGGATAAAATTGATTGACTTTCCCGATTTCCTCCGTGATATTTACCTGCTAAGAATAGAGATGGAAATTTCACCTTCTCAAAAAGAATTTGAAAATATTATACTGAAAAAATTAGAGACATGAAAAAAACATTACCCACAAGAACAATCCTTCTCTTATTTGGCGCCATCCCTTTAAAAATAAGAAAGGCCGTCTTCAGGGCCATATTCATCTTATTTTATCATTTTTCCGAGAAACACAGATTGATCACGCTTCATAACCTTATTCGGTCATTTCCCGAAAAGATTCTGCCGGAAATCACCAGAATCGCCAAAAATGTTTATTTAAACCTGGGGACTGTGGCTGCGGAATTCTTTGAGATTCCCTATTTGACGGAAGAAAATATGTCGGAGTGGGTAAAATTTGAAGGTCTTGAAAATTATACCAAGGCCCTTTCAAAGAAGAAAGGAATCCTTTTTTACACGGGCCATTTGGGAAACTGGGAACTTGGGGGGGCATGTTTTGGGTTGCAAGGCATGGGGGTAAATATCATCTATCGTGCACTGGATAACCCGGTCCTTGAAGATTTTGTTGCATGGTTCAGGACCCATACGGGACATAAAGTAATCCCAAAAGGAGGAGCTGCCAGAAAGATTGTCAAGCTCTTGAAAAAAAACGAAATGATAGGAATATTAATTGATCAGAATGTCTCCTGGCGCGAAGGGGTTTTCGTTGATTTCTTCGGAAGACCCGCTTCAACAACCACCGGACTGGCGGCTCTTGCTCTTCAGACAGAAGCAGCCGTGATTCCTGTCTTTATCATCAGACTTGAAGATGGAATATACAAAATCATTATATATGAAGAGGTTAAAATCACGAAAACGGATGATTATGAAGCAGACCTGTTTGAAAATACTCAAAGATTCACCGATATTATTGAAGATGTTGTGAGGAAATACCCTGATCAATATTTCTGGCTCCACCAGCGGTGGAAAACCAAGAAATCCCAGGTACCGGTCAACAAGCGGTAAGGAGTAGTTAACTTGAGACTTGAGACTTGAGACTTGAAACTCAATATGCTGAAGGTAAGAGAATCGAAGAAACTCGTTCCTGAAAGAGTCGAGAACATACTCATACGGGGAACCAACTGGATAGGTGATGTTATAATGACACTACCTGCCATTGCCGCGGTCAGGAAGACCTTTCCCCATGCAAAGATAAGCGTGCTTGCAAAACCCTGGGTAGCCGAAACCTACAGAATCTGCCCGGAAGTTGATGAAGTTATAATTTACGAGAGTCCCGGTGTTCATCATGGAATCGCCGGGAAATATAGACTTGCCCGGGAACTGAAAAGCAAAGGCTTTGACCTGGCCATTCTTCTTCAAAACGCCATAGAAGCAGCCATTATTGCCTGGCTCGCAGGAATACCGATAAGGGCCGGATACAATTCTGACGGGAGAGGCATTCTCCTGACCCACTCAGTCAAAAGAACAAATGAAATAAGGAAAGTCCACCAGGTCTATTACTACCTGGAAATGTTGAAGTCGCTCGGATTTCAATCGGCAGGAAGTGACATTAAACTGAAGCTTAACGACGATTACCTCACAATCGTCGAAGATGTTTTAGATCAATATCATGTTAAAAAAGATGACATTCTGGTTGGAATTGCGCCGGGGGCCACTTACGGGCCGGCCAAAATGTGGTTTCCGGAAAGATTTGCCGCTGTGGCGGATAAACTCGCAGATAACTTTTCCGCCCGGGTCATGCTTTTCGGAAGTGGCGGAGACAGGGAAAGGACGGATCTGGTTCAGCAACATTCAAAAAATTACCTGATAAATATAGCAGGCAAAACCTCCCTTAAAGAGGCAATTGCACTGATCGCCCGGTGCGATCTTTTTATTTCCAACGATTCAGGATTGATGCACCTTGCCGGAGCCCTGGGCATTCCGCTGGTGGCTATATTCGGCTCGACAAATCCCGTTACAACCTCCCCGGTGGGCGAAAAAAGCATTGTCATTCACAAGGATGTCTCATGCAGCCCCTGCCTGAAGAAAATTTGCCCTACTGATTTTCGGTGCATGGATCTGATAGGAATCGACGATGTTTATGATGCGGCAAAGAAGCTGTTGTCAGAAATAGCTAATAATAAATTTAACGGTTTTTGAATTATCGATTCCGCATCGTATAATAAAATATTGCATCTATTAGAAAATGTAAATCTAAGTAAGTCTGTTTAAATCAGGAGGTATAATGGTTACAAAGGTTGAAAAATTAAGGCGAACAATCAGCTGGATTGTAGCAGTGTTCTTCTTATTTGTAGTTTTATTTTCAAAAACTCCATTCGAGGGGTCATCTTTTCATGAAGCCATTGAAATAATTGGATATGTTCTAATAACATTAGCTACATTGGGAAGAATATGGTGTACGGTGTATATAGGTGGTCGAAAAGACGAGGAATTGTGCCAAGATGGCCCCTATTCAATTACTAGAAATCCCTTGTATATCTTTTCATTTTTAGGCGTAACAGGGATTATGTGTGGCACGCAAAATTTAATGTTATTAATGATAATTGTTCCTCTATTCTTGGGATATTACTATTTTATTATAAAATCTGAAGAAAACCGATTGTTGGAATTATTTGGACAAGAATTTGCTGATTATTGCTTAAAAGTAAACAAGATTATCCCAAACTTCAGTAATTATTGGTCCAAAAACATTATTGAGATTGACCCTAGAATTATGTTCAGATCTATTACTGACGCTAGTGTATTTATGTGGTTATTTGTCGCGCTGGAAATTCTTGAGTACTTTAAAATTCTGAAAATCAATGGAGAAAGTATTATTCCTGTACTATGGCACATGCCATTTTAAACCTTTCTGTATATTTTTTACGTGTTTTTGGATAATAAATGAGTAAGTGTTATTCTTTTAATCCAGACTAATATTGGTTTTTCATCCTGGCTGGCTGTAATAGCACATGCTTTGCGCTGTATCACGTATGACGAAAAAAGGATTTCAAAAAATGGAAAAAGACAGGGCTGTTTTCATGGACAGAGACGGTACGATTAATGAAGAGGTGGGGTATTTAAGCAGGCTTGAGCAGCTTAAACTCTTCCCCGCCACTTTCGAGGCAATACGAATGATTAACGAAAGTGGAATGAAGGCGGTAGTTATTACCAACCAATCCGGTGTAGCAAGGGGTTTCTTCAGTAAAGACTTCATAGATACTGTCCACAACCGGATCAATGAAATGCTCGGGGAAAAAGATGCCTTCATTGACCGGTTTTATTACTGCCCCCACCACCCAACGGAAGGCAACGGTGTGTACAAAACAGATTGTGACTGCAGAAAACCAGAACCGGGTATGCTTTTAAAAGCCGCAGAAGAGATGGATATCGACCTCTCCCGGTCTTACATGGTTGGAGACATGCCCAAGGATATTCAAGCGGCAATGAGGGCTGGTGTCAAGGGTATCCTCGTAAGAACAGGATATGGGGAAAACGTTACCTCCGCAGGAAGTCCGGTTTACATTGCCCGTGATATACTGGATGCTGTAAATTGGATAATGAAGGATCAAAAAGAGTGAATATTCTTATCGTTAAACTGAGTGCCATCGGCGATGTCGCCCATACCCTGCCATCCCTCGCGGCTCTCAGAAAACTCTATCCGGAATCTCATATTACCTGGGTAGTGGAGGAGGCCTCATCGGACATCATCGGAGGTCATCCCCACCTGGACAGGATGATTATCTCCAGGCGAAAGCGCTGGGTCGAAAACCTGAAAAAACTTCATGATATAAAAACAACGATTGCGGATATCCGATCATTCGTCAAAACCCTGAGGGATCGGAAGTATGATCTTGTAATCGATTTTCACGGGCTGTTCAAGAGTTCCGTCATTGTTCTTCTCAGCGGCGGCAAAAGGAAATTAGGCTACGACAGCATGCAGGAGTTGAGCGGTCTTTTCCTCAACGAAAAAATTTCCGAGGATATGGGAAAACATGCCGTCGACCGTTACCTCGATTTCATACGTTATCTGGGAACCGATATTGACAACCCGGATTTTAACATCCCAATAGAAGAAGGAAATAAAATCAGGATTGAAACGCTTTTGAAGGCAAACTATATTGACATTAATGAACCTTTTGTGGCAGTAAATCCTGTGGCATTCTGGGATACGAAGCTCTGGGAAGACAACAAATTTGCCCGACTGTGTGACAGAATTACAAAAGAGTTAAAATACAAGGTTGTTTTTACAGGAAGCAAAGGTCATGGGAGCATTGAGCGCATTCGATCCATGATGACTTTCCCCTCCGTAAATCTGGAAGGTCAAACAACTCTCAGAGATCTGGCATACTTATACAGGTTATCCGGGCTTCTCATCACAACTGATTCGGGTCCCATGCATATTGCAGCGGCTATGAACACCCCAACTGTGGCACTTTTCGGGCCTACCGATCCATCGCGAACGGGTCCCTACGGTAAAGGCCACATAGTTGTGCAAAAGGAAATGCCCTGCAGCCCCTGCTTTTTGAAAAAGTGTGACACGAAAAGATGTATGGAAGAAATTACTGTAGATGAAGTATTTGAGGCGGTGGAGGAAATCATAAATCGGACATCGTATAACGAATTTTGATAAACTCGTAAAAAGTCTGTCATTCCCGCGTAGGCGGGAATCCAGAAGCGTATAACTATTTAAAAACACTGGATTCCCGTTTTCACGGGAATGACAAAATTGTGTATATTTCGACTTTTGACAAAGCCATCAATTTTGAATTCCAAATTCTGAAAAAGAGTGGAGACTAAAGTGATTTTTGGGAATTACATACGATGCAAGGCTACGCTGACCGGACTGATAATGGCAATACTCCTATTCTTTCCTGTGTATTCTACAGCAGGCACAACCGATGTGAATTCATACAATAAAAATCTGTTGACGGAATCGGGAATTATAATAGGTTATGGTACGGGAGATATTGCAGAAGAGAAACATTATGAACCGATACTTTTAATCTGGCATCTCGGCTGTGATTTAAAGAGGTTCTTCCCTCAACTGGAAGATCATCAAGGAACTCTTTCATTGTATGTCGAACCGCAGATCAATCCGGTCTTTAATCCTGAAACAGATCTTGAAATTGGAGTTGGTGTTGGTCTAAAATACATGCATCCTGTTACAGAAAAAATATCTGCTTATATCTTTGGATCTACGGGTCCTCATTATATAACCGTCAAGACAAAAGAACAGACAAACGGCTTTATATTTTCAGACACGATAGGTGCCGGCATCTCGTTTTTCCTGACAGAAAAGTCGTCACTTAATCTGGAATATAGATTTCGACATATATCCAATGCCGATCTTGTGAAACCAAATGGAGGCATCGATACACATTTTGGAATGATCGGGTACTCTGTATATTTTTAATAGTTGAATTGACACAGACTGACACATTGGCTTTTAAGTCTGTGTGTGTAACTTCTCAATAAGTTCGGGTGGAGTTTATCCGTAAGGATTTTATAAAAGGCTTACGCCTAAACTCCAGAAGGCCATACGACATTTTCATTCAATCAAGGTCGTAATCGAGTTGTGATCGCCCGAACTTTTTGAGAAGCTACGTGTGTCTGTGGCTAATTCAAGAATTCAGCGTCACAAGAAAGGGAGTCAACAATGGCAATCAGCAAAGAATTATTGGATATTTTAGCCTGTCCAAAATGCAAGGGAGAAATTTACCTCAATGAAACGGAAGATGGGCTGATCTGCGATAACTGCAAGCTGATGTACAGAATAGAAGATGATATCCCTGTGATGTTGATAGACGAGGCCAAAAAACTTGATTGAGATTTTTCCTCAATTATTTACGGTTATAACCTTCTAACTTCGCTTGTTTATTTAACTCGCTTCTATATTTGCATATATTTTCATTGGTATTTTCTTTATAAGCATCAAGATATTCCTTGCCTGTTTCTCGAATTCGTGACATATAAGACGAGAAAATGGGAATAAGCGCTGATTATGAAAAGACAAATTGAAACAAAAATAATCCAGTGGAAAAATAAAAAGAACAGAAAACCTCTCCTCCTGCAGGGCGCAAGACAGGTTGGAAAGACATATCTGCTCCAGGATTTTGCCAGAAACCGGTTTGACAATTCACACTATTTTGATCTTGAAGAATTAAAAGCCGATCTGTCCTCAGTTTTCAACGATTCTCCATTAGATCCCAAACAATTAATAGATAAACTTAGTTTTGTATCGGGCAAATCAATTAATATTAAAAAGGATCTATTAATCCTTGATGAAATACAGGCAATCCCGAGAGCAATAACCGCACTGAAGTATTTTAGCCAGCAGATGAGCGACTTGGCAGTTGCGGCTGCCGGTTCTAATCTGGGTGTTGCACATAGTGATGAACCTTTTCCAGTCGGAAAAGTTGAAATTCTTCACATGTATCCAATGAATTTTGAGGAATTCCTTTCAGGAACGGGCGAAGAAACGGCTTTGTCGTTTTTGAAAAATTTTGAAGGAGAAAAGACCGATGATATCTATCACAGGCGTCTTTTTGATTTGCTGAAAAGATATTTTGTTACCGGAGGGATGCCGGAAGTCATCTGCCAGTATATGGCTAAAAAAGATGAACCGCTTGAAGCATTCAGGTCTGTCCGGCAGCTTCAGAAGCAACTCCTCCTTCATTATGAAAGCGATTTTTCAAAGTATGCAGGAAGCACCAACTCCCGCCATATTGAACGTATTTTCAGGGCAATACCACTTCAGCTGTCAAATACACAGGATAAGAAATCAAAGAAATTTAAATTTAAAGATGTTATTTCCAAAAGCTACAGAAGTTATGAAGACCTGGCAGATCCAATAGAGTGGTTAATCAAGGCAGGACTTGCCTTAAGAGTGAATACCAATTTACACCCGTCGACACCTCTTATGGCTGGAGCAAAGGAAAACAGCTTTAAACTCTTTTTATTTGACATCGGTTTACTTGGCGCCATTATAAACCTGAATCCGGAAAATATTATGCGCTATGATTATGGCTCCTATAAGGGCTATTTTGCTGAAAATTTTGTGTTCCAGGAATTGCATTCGTATGAGTTGGATAAAATTGTCACATGGTCCGGCAGAACTTCTGAAATCGAATTTGTGCTTGAAATTAACGGCAACATCATTCCTGTGGAGGTAAAAGCCGGATTTAATACCAAAGCCAAAAGCCTGCAGGCATTTATAGATAAATACAGTCCGGTTTACTCTGTAAAATTTACAGGAAATAAATTTGGCTGTGATGAGCAAAAAAGAATATTCAATTATCCGCTGTATATGATCTCAAAATTCCCGGAGCTTTCAATTAAAAGCGCATTGTATAACTAATTGACGCCGATATGCGTTCCCACGCAGGAGCGTTGGAATGAGGAGAAAAGAGATTAAATCGAAGGCTGCTAAGGACAACCCTTCAGGTGCCACAGAATAAGCCGGGAATACACAACCCATTTGTCCCTGATCTCCTTGTTCATGCCGGCCGTCAGGATATTTCCAATAGATGTCAGAAGCCAGTTTACGGTCAGTCGAACAAAAACAACAAGAGAAACGGAAACATTATAAGAATGCCCCTTCCATTTATTAAAAAATTTGTACCTGGAACGATAAAACTCTATCCGGGAACGAACATTTTTCCCAACGCTTTGACCCTGCAGATGATAAATATAGGCTGAGGGTACATGGCAGATCTTCCAGCCGGCCGCACGCATCTGGCAGGCCCAATCTGTTTCTTCGAAAAAGAAAAAATACCGTTCATCAAACATCCCCACTTCGTCCATAGCCTTTTTGCGCACAAGCATGCAGGCACCGATAACCGACTCAACTTCAAGAGGCTCTTTGTGCTCATATCGCTTGCTCGGAAATCTTCGTGGAAACAGATACTCAAGAAGCGATGTATTGGCAAAAAGGGTTAAAATAGTGGGAGAATTTGCTATTGAATTCTGCCTGCTTCCATCCCGGTTTAAGAGCTGTCCGCCGACCATAGCCGTATCGGGGTGAACGTCCATAAAGGAAAATAATTCGTGAACTGCTTTTTCCGTCAAGACCGTGTCCGTATTGAGCAGCAGGGCATAGCGTCCCTTCATGACAGCAAACGCCTGATTGTTGGCCGCTGCAAAACCCCAGTTCTCACTATTTACTATTATCCTGACATCGGGAAACTCCTCCCCCAGCATGGCGACACTGTCGTCACGCGAGGCATTGTCCACCACAATGATCTCAAACGTTATATTTCGGACTGTCTTATAAATGGATCCCAGGCAGTCACGCAGAAGATCCCTTGTATTCCAGTTGATTATGACGATGGTGATATCCATGCAGCAGCGCTTCCCTAACGACCCTGGCCTGACGACTTAGACTGTTTGTGCAGCTCGCTCAACTTGGCGTATTTGAAAAACTTGTTGATCGAATCCGCGACAGAAAGGATAAGCCCCTGGGGTCCATCAAGGATGCCAAGCTTCAAAAAGTAATTCTGGAAAAACGCCAAATCTGCTCGAAATATGGCTGACCAGATTGTTGCCTTCCTGCCTTCATCAAATGCCTCCTGAGCGCCCAGTGTTGAATAATGATCGATTTTGATCAGAATCCTGCTCAGATTGCTTTCCGTAAAATGTTCTATAGGAACATCCAGCGCTTCCACATGGCCATTGACTTCCACCGATTCATGAACCGTTGCCGAAGTCATTCGACCGAGGTCTTTCTGAAAAAGCCTGACTATCCGGTCTCCTCCCCAGAGGTGTTTAATCCAGCGGCCCTGGAACCAGTTCTTTCGGGGAAAACTGTAACCGGCCACATCATCTGATCCCTTCGACACGATATCTCCGATAGCCATGGCGGTTTCAAAAGAAATGCGCTCGTCGGCATCAAGAACAAGCACCCATCTGTGTTTACATTTATCGATGGCAAACTGCTTCTGTGGACCAAAACCCCGCCACTTCTCGATAAACACATCGCATCCTAAGTCGGATGCAATCTTTACCGTATCATCTGTACTACCGGAATCCACCACGACGATTTGATCAGCAAATTTGATGCTCCCGAGGCAATCGGGCATGTTCTCTGCTTCATTCTTTGTGATGATTGCCACTGAAAGAGGTATCTTTTCACCCATTGTTAGAAGGAATCCTTTAGATTAAAAATGTATGTTACCGCAGATACATAGCACAGTTGCAAGCCAATTAAAATAATGAATTTCCTGTGTGAATCTGATATAAGGGCTATCTTCGCGGGATGAGTGAGGGAAGAGGACAAGCAGGACTTATATAGTAAGGATAATTATCATGGTTTTGCTCATTACAGGAGGGGCTGGGTACATAGGTTCCATTTGTGTTGAAGAACTTCTACGGCAGGGACACGAAGTGATCGTCGTGGACAATCTCCAGGAAGGACACCGGAAAGCAGTACCCCCGGAATCAACCTTCTATGAAGGTAATTTTGGTGATCAAGCCCTGCTGAAGGCGATTTTCAGCAGGCATGCTATTGATGGGGTTATCCATTTTGCGGCCGATACACGGGTAGAATCATCCATGATTGATCCGGGTCAGTTTTTCAATAACAACGTGGTAAATGGAATTACTCTTCTAAATGTCATGCGTGAGTTCGGCTGTAACCGCATGATTTTCTCCTCTACCGCTGCTATCTATGGCGAACCGCGATATAATCCGGTCGACGAGAATCATCCCAGGATGCCGGTTAATCCCTATGGAGAATCCAAGCTGATGTTCGAAAAGATACTGGACTGGTACCACAGGGCCTACGGCCTGAAATTCAATGCCCTTCGTTATTTTAATGCGGCCGGGGCAAGCGATATACTGGGTGATGCAAAGCGGAATGTCAGTCTTCTTATTCCGGTAGCTATCCAGGTCCTACTCGGGCAGAGGGAAAGACTGCAAATATTTGGCAACGATTACCCGACAAAAGACGGCACCTGTATTCGGGACTATATCCATGTACTGGACCTGGCAAGAGCCCACATCCAGGCACTGAAAAATCTGGACAAACACCCCGACGGCAAGTACAACCTCGGCAATGGGCAGGGGTTTTCGAATCTGGAAGTGGTCAAAACCATGGAAATTGTCACCGGGGAAAAAGTCCCTTTCGAATTTGCCCCCCGAAGACCCGGTGATCCTGCAACATTGGTGGCATCCTCGGAACTGGCCCACAAGGAGCTTGGCTGGTATCCACAATTCACAAAACTGGAAGAAATCATTGCCTCAGCATGGGAATGGCACAGAAAGCATCCCAATGGGTATAAATAAAGCCTCCTTAAAAAGAAACTCAAAACTCCCCTTTTTTAAAGGGGGATACAGGGAAATTATTTACAAATAACATGGATATGGACACAATTACAGAGCCCACACTACAATTGAATGAGCAAAACACAAAAGAGAAGATTTTCAAGATCCTAAAGCTGAGCGTTCCCACACTAATGGGGATATTCATATTTTTAAACCCATTCCCCCACACAACATCCATCAAGGAAATATGTTTTTATGGGTCTGTCATAATTGTTCTCATTTTAATCTACTTCAAAAAGATTGATTTTCCCTTCAAGTCACCACTTACCCTTCCCTTTGCGCTCTTTACCGCATGGGCATTCATCGGCCTATTCTTTGCACTTGATAAAGGAAACAGCCTCCATGATTTTTATGCGCATTTGCTGAAATACATGGTGCTTTATTATATCTTAATCAATTTTTTTAATTCCAGAAATCGGCTAATCGGTCTTTCGTGGGTTATAATCATCTCCGCTACTATATTTTCAATAGGAGAAATATATTATTTTTATTTCATACTGGGCAACAGTTTCTCTGCAAAGCTTGTGACGGGACTCCCCGAAATACCAGTCAACTGGATCGGTTATATTACTGTATCTGCCGCAATCCTTTCTCTACATTATATAATTACAGCAAGTAATTTATATGTAAAAGCAATTTCCTTTATACCCTTATTCCCACTATGTACTCTAAGCATTTTGACACAGGCACGCAGCGCCGTATTGGCCCTGTTCTTGTCAGTCATTATATTATGTTTCAAAAACAAAAAGATCCTGGTTGTCTGCCTGGGAATAATGTTAATTGTTACCGCTATGACACCTATCAAGAACCGTTTTATTCATGCCAACCCGATTATCGGCCTACGACTTGACATACATCGTACGACGATTGAGGTTATAAAAGATTTTCCGATAATAGGCATAGGTTTTGGAATGGAGACTTATAGAAATGGAAATGTTATAAATTTGGACATATTTAATAAAAGAATTTCCCCAAAATACAGACAAGACTTTATCCACAATGATCCTCATTCAATGCCCTTCAGTATCGCAGTGCGAACCGGCCTGATCGGGTTTGCATTATTCCTCTATATATTATTCATATCTTTTAAGATGTGCTGGAACTGTATCAGGCATGGGACAGACGATTTTATTACAAGATGGGGCAGGTGTGTTGCATCTGTATTTGTGGCAGTTATTGTCATAGGAATTTTTGAACCGTTTTTCAGTCATGTGCCAGAAGTTATTTTTTATACAACATTTGCCATGATGACCATTTTATGGCACCTTAACAAAGCTGATTCATTCTGAAAATAAAAAACGAGTAAATATGAATTTGAAATATATTGATTATATTTGTGATTATTTGAATTTCAAAAAATTATCAAAGCAATCAAGACGGCACTTTGATTTTCAATGGAAAGATCGCTATCCATGCCTGAACGAAAAAGTACCTTCACATGATATTGAACCCCACTATACTTACCATCCTGCATGGGCTGCTCGTATTGTAGCCAAAATTAAACCTGAGATTCACATAGATATCTCTTCATCTTTGTCTTTTTGCACTATTGTTTCTGCATTCGTTCCAGTAAAGTTTTATGAATATCGAACAACAAACCTCAATCTTGACAATTTGTCTTCTGAATCGGCTGATTTGCTAAATCTGCCATTTGAAGAGGAAAGCATTGAGTCGCTCTCATGTATGCATGTTGTAGAACATATAGGATTGGGGCGTTATGGCGACATACTTGACCCGGATGGGGACTTGAAAGCCATTTCTGAACTTAAGCGAGTATTGGCAGTTGGGGGATCGTTGATATTTGTGGTGCCTATAGGCAAACCTAAAATATTGTTCAATGCCCATCGGATATATTCTTATGACCAGATTATTGATTATTTTGCAGAACTTGAACTAAAAGAATTTAGTTTGATTACAGAGGACAACAAAAAAGGGGGTTTGATCCGCCATGCAACAAAGGAAATGGGTGACTACGAGGTATATGGGTGTGGTTGCTTTTGGTTCAAAAAAAGATGTTCTTGGAAACCCTCTTCTAATTGACTGAAATACTAAAAAAATATCTGTCGCAATTCCCCAATATGGCCTTGTTGGAGGAACGGAAAGATTTGCTTATGAGCCTAACCAAACGCCTGTCTCTCAATGAAAAATATGACTTCCACATATTTGTGAACAGATAACAATCAGATTTAGTCCATGGAAAATAAAGTAAATTTTAAAAGAGAACAACCGGATCTGTCCGTTATAGTTGTATCCTATAATACCGCAGACCTGATTGGGAATTGCCTCAAATCTGTCCTTGCAGTAGGTAATATTACCAGAGAAATATTTGTTGTTGATAATGCTTCAACAGATGGGAGCGCCGATTTTATAAAAGACAAATTCCCATCGGTTCATGTCATAGCCAATGCCGAGAATGTTGGCTTTGCGGCAGCCAACAATCAGGTATTACCGCAGTGCAAAGGAAAATATATTTTCTTTCTCAATCCGGATACCGAAGTAATGTCAGATACTTTCAGCGAAGCCATATCGTTTATGGATGCAAATCCACGTATAGGCCTTGCCGGCACAAAAATTATCAATCCTGACGGAACATTGCAGTGGTCGGTATCATACAAATATCCCGGTCAGAAATATACAACAAACGAATTATCGGAACTGCCAGGTAACATAGCCTGTGTTCTCGGTGCGAGTATGATTGGACGTTCGGAACTTATCAAAAAAATTGGGGGATTTGACGAAGATTTTTTTCTATATGGTGAGGATCAGGATCTGTGCCTCAAAATTAGGAAATTAGGTTACGAAATAGGTTATATAGATTCTGCAGTCGTTGCTCATCTTGGCGGACAAAGTGAAAAAAACTCCTTATCATCAGAAGTATGGGAAAAGAAAATTCATGCCGAATATATTTTTTATAGAAAACATTATCTCCCAAAAACGATAACAAGGATAAGCAGAGCCTATATCATAAAAACCTGTTGGAGAATATTAACACTAAAACTTCTTTTTCCTTTCACAAAAGATAAGGCAAAAGCTACAGACAAGCTTGGTAAATACCAGGTAATTCATCATACTGTAAAAAAATATCATTCATCAGAACAACAGTAAGAAAAAAGATGGAACATGCCCCCTCAAAATGCATCCTGTGCAATAGTTCAAATCGAACCATTTTAATTCAACAGGGAAAGTGGACCATCTACAAATGTGTTGATTGCGGATTGGGTTTTCTCGATCCTCGACCTGACCAAGGAGAATTGGGCCAGCTGTACCAGAACAGCTATTTTAATAGTCAATATGACCAGGGACTAAAACTTGACTCCCACGAAATGAAACGACGTATTTCTCAAGAGGATCACAGAGTCAAATTTTTTCGAAAATATAAAAAGACTGGTCGAGTTATAGATATTGGATGTGGCAGGGGATACTTTCTTCACGCATGTCAAAAATTTGGATACGATGTTAAAGGTGTGGATATTTCTGATGATGCAGCTTCCTACGTGATTAATGAGCTGAAAATCCCCGTCAAGATAGGTTCAATTGAAAAAATCGATTTCGAAAATGACTCTATTGATGTGATTACTATGTGGCACTTCTTAGAACATACTACAAATCCGGGAGATTATCTGAAGAAAATAAGGGGCTGGCTAAAGACTGATGGTCTTTTGGTTGTTGATGTTCCTAATTACGAAGGAACAGATGCACAAAAAACATGGTCTGAATGGCAGGGATGGCAATTGCCTTATCACCTTTATCACTTTACGCCACAGACATTAGATTCAATGTTGGCAATGCATGGATTTAAAATCATCAGAACAAAAGATTATCACTCAGAGTATATCAAAGAGAAACTTAAACAGATCCCTGTAATCAGCTTATTTGCCCGATTAATAGCTAAACGTTATTCTGGTACGAGTTTTGCTATTGTCGCACAAAAAAATACACCTTAATATTTGGAGAATTCTATGAAAAAAGCAGATTATCTTAATGGTTTGATTTCTAGCCAAACATTTCGATTCGAAAATCTTATCTTAAATGAAATAGATAATACGCCAATCCTCAAAATCAATGTACCCGAAATGATTGAGCAGGAAACCTGTCTGTTTCATCGGGATGTTTCCTCGGGTGATGATTATTTTAAATTATTGCACAATGAGATCAAGCGGAGGATATCGGACCATGAAGCAATGCCTATCGTTCGTTTTGCCGATGGTGAATATGCATTCTATCAAAACAGCCTGCGCTGCAATGGTCTTTACCAACAGGCAGAATCTGTGGAAGCCATAAAAAAAGCGATGTCATCGCATATTGAAGCACTGAAAATTCTGGCTAAGTCGGGCAAGTTTGCCTCTTTGATTTATCCCGGAAATATCCGCCAGGAAAAGAAAGGAGTATTTTCTTTTTTTCGTAAATCAAAGGGAGATGACTCCGCTTTAAAATTTATTGATTTTTTGTTTAATAATAATATTGAATTAACGAATAACAATTATATTCCCTTTTATATAGTTTATGCATATCTTACGTCGACTGATTTTGGTAATCTTGTAAACGGGAAAAAGATCTGCATTGTCAATTCAGAATGTAATATGGATGCATGTAGGCAATGGTTTGCCCAATTTTCAACTTATCCGGATATCGTGTTTACTGAAATTCCCGATTCCTATGTAGCAACGCGCTGGGAATCTATGAAAGAAAATATTTTGAGTCAAGTACCTTCCGATGTAGATCTCTGTCTTGTAGGTGCTGGGGTTGGCTCTATTTTAGTCTGTATCGATGTGGCCAAAAGATTTTCTATACCAGCTATTGACGCGGGACATGTATTGAATATGATGAACGGAAGGGAAGATAAATCGAATGGGCCCAGATTGTACACTATCCACAAAGAAACAATAGATTAAAATGAACGATCCTCTTAAAAAGTATAGAAAACAATTCCGAGCCTGGAAAAGCAAAAAAAGACTTAACCGTGAACTGAATCATTACAATGCAATGTTCGAATCACGTCACCTTTCCCTGCCTGATGATGAGGCTATTCAGAAGACCATGAAACGCAAGTTTCCCAATCTGAAACCCAAGGGGAAAGGTAATTTGAACATTATAGCCATTTACCATAATTATAACTGGGAGAATGAATCTCTGAGGCCTTCACTCGAAAAGTTCGGTCAGGTTCGTCATTACGACTGGTTTGAACAATTCAACCATCAGAGAAAAGACTGGCACACCTCCATCAAGGGAAAGATGAATGAGGATCTATTATATCAGACTAAACAATGGATAAAAAATGATTCAACAGATGTTATCTTTACCTATCTGTCAGGAGAGCTTATATCTCCGGAAGCGATGCAAAAATTGAGCTCATTTGGCGTACAAATGATCAATCTTGCCTTGAATGATAAAGAATCATTCATTGGCAAAATCATAAATGGCCAGGCAACCGGCATGCTAGACATCTGCCGCTATTTTGATATTTGCTGGACGAGTACGGAAGATGCTCTGAAAAAATACTGCGTTGAAGGAGCTCAGCCTATCTATCTTCCCGAGGGCGCTAATCCTGAAATTCATAAACCATACAATTTAGAAAAAAATATTGATGTGTCATTTGTGGGACAACGTTATGGAAACCGACCAGCCATTATTCAGGCACTGAAGGATCATGGCATTCATGTGGAAGCTTTTGGGAAAGGCTGGCCAACTGGTCCTCTCTCAACAGAAGAAATGGTTAAGACATATTCAAGAAGCAAAATCAACCTTGGGTTCGGCGGGGTGGCGGGGCACCAGGACACTTTCTGCCTCAAGGGCAGGGATTTTGAGATCCCTATGAGCGGTGGGCTTTATCTAACGGAGTATTCCCCTGAGCTTGAAAGGGTCTTCGAAATCGAAAAAGAGATTCTAACCTATAGAACCTTTGATGAGCTTGTTAAAAAGATACAATATCTTTTAGACCATCCTGATGAAGCGGAGGCTATCAGAAAAGCAGGGCATCGCCGGGCAGTTTCTGAACATACGTGGGAAATGAGATTTGAGAAGATATTTACGCTTATGGGATTGATCTAACATGTATTTTGCTGTTGTGCCCCAGGAATTCTTGAATAGCCCTTTTTACCTTATCAACCGTTAATTCTTCAAGACATTTACTTATGCCGCTGCCACTACACCCCTTTTTGTAACACGGAGCACAATCGCAATCCGGAGTGACAACGCTATGCATTTCTCCCGGGGGCGCCCATTCACTCCAGGCGGAAGGCCCATAAATGGTAATTGTAGGAGTGCCAACAGCCGCGGCAATCTGTGGGGCAGCGCTGTCCACTCCAATATGCAGACTGCTCAGATTGAGCACAGCGGCTAACTCACTCAACGTAGTTCTGCCGGTGAGGTTAAAAATTCGTCCACTACATTTATTGACAATATTAATTGATTCTTCCCTCTCTTCGGGAGCCCCGACAATAACGGTCGAAATTCCGTATTCTTTCCATAACCAGTCAACGATCCGCACCCATTTTTCATAACCCCATTCCTTGTACCGCCATCGGGAAAAGGCATTCAGGGTAACCCAGCGGCTCACAGCCGTTACGCCCTCATGATCCAGGAGTTGCTTTACTCGTTCTTTGACTTTTTCTGAAATCCAGAGCTTCGGAATGGTGTCTTTTGTTTCTATACCAAATTCTCTCACAACCCGGAGGGACTGCTCTGCGGCACCGTAAATTCTTTCTCCGGAAACTGGCGGATCGGCAAGATGTGTAAAAAACCAGTTGCGCCACAGAATAGAATGATAAATATTGGTAGCCCTTACCGGAGCGCCTGAGAAGAATGACATAAACGCACCTCGATCATCGGAACGAAGGTCAAAAACCAGATCGAAATGCTCCTGACGCAAAGTTCTGAGGAACCGGATTTGTTCCTTTATCTTCTTTATAAGATTTCCTTTGTATCGCTTTACTTCAAAGACTTTATGCACAGAATGATCCGCCTCTAAAAGCGATCCAAAACCTTCCCTTAAAAGAACGGAAATATTCGCACCTGGATATGCCTTCTTTACAGCCCGGAAGGTCGGCGTAGCCCACACCACGTCACCAATGTCACCGATCTGTATCAGTAAAATATTGCGGATCTTTTCCCTGGGTATGTCACTTCCTTTTACAAGCATAAGATCAATTACCTGATGAAGTCGTACAAGACATTAGAACTACTACAAAACCGGGACAGGAATCTTTCACAAAACACTCTTAAAATATTCAATAGTCCTTTTCAGCCCTTCTTCCAAGTCTATTTTTGGCTCCCAGCCAAGTTGCTCTCTGGATAGGGTAATGTCCGGCTGACGCTGTAAGGGATCATCCTGGGGAAGAGGCTCAAAAACAATTTTTGAACGAGATCCTGTTATATCCAGGATTTTTTGAGCCAGTTCAAGGATAGTGAATTCACCAGGGTTCCCAAGGTTTACAGGGCCAACGAAATCATCCGGACCATTCATCATCCGGATTATACCCTCTATCAGGTCATCTACATAACAGAAAGAACGGGTCTGCGTTCCGTCACCAAAGACAGTTATATCCTGATTTTTCAAGGCCTGGACGATAAAGTTACTGACAACACGTCCATCATTCGGGTGCATTCTTGGCCCATAGGTATTGAAAATCCGAACCACCCTGATGTTGACCCTGTTTTGCCGATGATAATCAAAAAAAAGGGTCTCGGCGCAGCGCTTGCCCTCATCATAACAGGATCTGATCCCTATGGTATTGACATTACCCCAGTAATCTTCTTTCTGGGGATGAACAGCGGGATCACCGTAAATTTCGCTTGTGGAGGCCTGCAGTATTTTGGCTTTCACCCTTTTGGCCAGACCGAGCATGTTGATGGCACCCATGACACTGGTCTTAACAGTTTTGACGGGATTGTACTGATAATGAATGGGTGAGGCAGGACATGCCAGGTTATATATCTCATCGACTTCAAGGAAGATAGGCTGTACCAGATCATGACGTATCAGTTCAAAATTGGGCTTTCCAAGAAGATGGCTCACGTTCTGTTTCCCCCCGGTGAAGAAATTGTCCAGACACAAAATGTCATGGCCTTCCGCAACCAGGCGATCACAGAGATGTGAACCGAGGAAACCGGCACCGCCGGTGATTAAAATTCGTTTTTGCATTTTCGACCTTTCGTGACTTCGTGATCCCGTGATTAAAAGTGAGTAAGCGGGGGTTTGCCAATTGGAAAAACATTAAAACCGATTTCAAACAGCTTTTCATGATCAAGAATATTTCTGCCGTCAAAGATAAAGGCGGGTTTAGTCATTGACTTGTATATCTGTTCATAATCAAGATCCGTATATACATCCCATTCGGTCATAACGGCAATGGCATCACAGCCGTTGGATGCCTCATACGGATCTTCAACATACTCTATTCCCCCATCTATACCATCCAGGTCTATCATTGCGTTTCTTAAGGCCTGTGGATCGGTTATTGCTATAATGGCCTTTTCTTCCGCTAATTTTCCGGCAATCGATATGGCAGGGCTTTCTCTCGTATCGCCCGTATTTGCCTTGAATGCAAAACCGAAAAGACAGATCTTCTTGCCTGCCAGTGTGTTGAACATGGCGCTTAACATATTAAGTATAAAGCGCTCTTTTTGATAATCGTTGATTTTGATTACACCCTCCCAGTAATCGGCCACTTCATCAAGTCCCAGAGAGCGGCAGATGTAAACCAGATTCAGAATATCCTTCTTGAAGCATGATCCGCCGAAACCGATACTGGCGTTTAAAAACTTATCCCCGATGCGACAATCCATCCCAACGGCCCTGGCAACTTCTGCTATATTGGCTTCCGTCTTTTCACAAAGGGCGGAAATAGAATTTACTGACGATATTCTCTGAGCCAGAAAGGCGTTTGACACGAGCTTGGAAAGCTCGCTGCTCCAGATATTTGAAGTTATAATGCGTTCCCTCGACACCCAGTTGGCATATATCTCAACCAGCTCATCTCTGGCCTTTAAACCGCTTGACGTTTCCCTGGATCCGATTAGAACTCGATCAGGATCTTCCAGATCCTTAATGGCTGTACCTTCAGCGGAGAACTCGGGATTGGAAAGGACATCAAAACGGATACCATTGTTCATAGATGTAAGAATCCTTTCCATTGCCAGTGCGGTTTTTACAGGAAGGGTGCTCTTTTCTATAACTATTTTGTGTGATTCCGCAGATTCACGTATCTGTCGCGCCGTTTTCTCCCAGTACTGCAAGTCGGCAGCCATACCCGCGCCCGTGCCGTATGTCTTCGTCGGCGTATTCACGCTGACAAAGATAATTTCGGACTCTTTTATCCCCTTTTCGATCTCTGTACTGAAAAAGAGATTTCTGCCACGGGCAGTCTTTACAATTTCATCAAGACCAGGTTCATAAATGGGAAGCTCATCCGAGTTCCACCGGGCAATACGTTCAGGATTGATATCCACAACGGTTACTTTGTATTGCGGACATTTATAAGCGATCATGGCCATGGTAGGGCCACCCACATAACCGGCACCGATACAAAGAATGGTTTTTTCAAAATTCATGACATTATCCTCTATTACATCAAAACTGGTAGAATATTATTGCGCTCAATCTTAATTATTGACGCCTTCGTAAAAAGTCATAAAACTCCCTCTCCCACCACGACAAAATAAAAACCTGGATTCCGGATAATTCCTTCGGGCTTTCCGGAATGACAGTTCGGCATTCCGCAATTTGTGCTGGGTAATTCATTTATCTGTAATCCTACTGTATATTTCCAACACTTTTTCTGACATTCGATCCCACGTGTTTTGCTCTGCTACCTTGTAAGCTTCTTCTGCCATTTTCTCCCTGTTTTCTTTATTCAGCAACCGCACGATTTTAGAACTTATCATGCCAACGTCTTCTCGTTCAACAACAAATCCGTTAATTCCATCTCTGACGAGGTCTTTTGCCCCCACATTTCCGCTTATGATTACGGGCAGTGAAGCAGACATAGCTTCTAACACTACCATGCCGAAAGTGTCAAATCCTGAAGGCATTGCAAAAATATCCGAAGCCAGATAGATTTGCTCGATATTATCCTTCCAGACTCCGGTAAAGATAACATCATCTTCTATGTCCAGTTTTTGCGCCAGCCTGCCGTATTTCTTCTCATTCCCTTTTCCAACCACTAAAAGTTTAAGCGTCTCCGATGGATGCTTCGATTTTGTCAAAGCCATTGCAGCCATTAGGTTATCTAAACCCTTAAGCTCAAAATTCATACTGACAAACAAAACCACCGTATCAGTTTCATCGATACTAAACCGTTTTCGTATTTCCCTGCGGCACACATTCCGGTCAAGCTGATTAAATTTATCAATATCGACACCGGGGTGAATGACCTGAACCTTTTCCGGATCAACGTGAAATTCCTGCAGAAATTTTTCCTTCGCTATGCCTGAGACGGGCAAAAACATCCGGCATTTTTCATTGTCAATCAGACTTTTTTCAACCCAGCCTGTCCCGTAGTCAAAGAGGCTCATATTTTTTCTTCGAACCATCTTAACCCAGAATCGATGGGGGACACCGTGCATGGTGAATATATCGGCATGAAAAATTCTCTCATGGGTATGGATAAAATCAAAATTCATTTTTGCTATTTTACGATTCGCAAACCAGGCAAAACTTATGGTGGTCAAAAACTTGGGAAATGAAATGACAGGTACCTTGTGAAACGTAATACGGTCAGATTGTGGCCTCCACTTATTTGCAAAAACATGAACATCATAGCGGCGGTCTGCAGCGATACGCTCAGTTAATTCCTGAACAAATTTTTCCCCACCGCCCACAAGTCCATATTTGGGAACCACAACCGCTATTTTGTAAATCCTGGATGTCATTTTCCTCAGTGTACTTTGGTGCCATTGCGGCAAGAAAATAGTTTATCTTCCTTATTCAAATAAGATCAGTTACCGGTTTCGCAAAAAGTTATGGTATGAAACACTCGATGACATAACGCCAACATAACTACCTGTAATATAGATTCCCGATCAAGCCGGGAATGACATAAAGACGAAAAATTGACTTTTTGCGAACTCATCATCAGTTGATATTATACAAAACCTGCTTCCCGCTTTTGTGCTCCTTGATCGCACCTTCTTGTATCAATTCAACCAGGTGCACATACGTTTCATTGAGGGCGAGAAACTTGTCAAATTCGGGCAGGTCTCTTCCAAAAATGTCAAGCGAAACCTGGTAAGTTGTTTTGGGTCTTTCTTTGACGGATTCAAGAATCAAGCCTTTCCGTTCACGGTGATGTTCTTTGATTTCCTCTACTCTTTGTTTTAAATTTGGAAATGGGTTTCCATGTGCCGGACAGACCATCTCTACTGGTAGATTTTGAATTAAGGTTAACGAATCCAGAAAACTCTTCAGCGGTCGAAAATCCGGTTGAAATAGATCAGGACTGAGATTCGGTGTGATGTCCGGCAAAACATGATCACCGGAAAGGAGGACACGATCTTCCCTAAAGAAAAAGCTTATATGGCCACTGGTATGCCCCGGCGTTGATATTATCTCAAATTTGCGATCACCAATGGTTAGATTTTCACCGGGTTCCAAACATATATCAATCTCAAAGGGGGCTGTAACTTTTTTGAATCCTGCGAGAAGTCTTATAAGACCATTGATTGTCCTTTCCGAAAGACCATGCTGAGAGTAAAAATTATTGATCCGAGCAATAACGGTTTTTTCTCTTTTTTGCCTTTGTATAAATTGTTTACTAATTTTAGACATGTAAATGATAGCCCCTGAGATATCTTTGATCCGACCGGCCATCCCACAATGGTCAGCGTGGGAATGGGTAATGAATATACGATCTATATCATGAATCGATTTACCTATAGTACGCAACGATTCTTCCAGTTTTGAAAAAGATTCTGGTATGTTAAGGCCCGTGTCGAATAATGCTACCTGTCCATCGTAAACCAAGGCAAAAACATGAATGTGTTCAAGGCGAAAAGGCATGGGCAAAGTGATCATGTAAAAATTCTCGGCAATTTCTTTGATCAATATTTGAATCCTCCTTGCCAGGTTATATATGTTCTTTTGCACAAATGTTTGCGAGTGCAGTGAGAAGGTACAAGGTACAAGGTACAAGGATCAAGGAAAATTTAGCCTTTAGCCTTTAGCCTTTAGCCTTTAGCCTTTAGCCTTTAGCCTTTAGCCTTTAGCCTTTAGCCTTTAGCTCTCAGTCCTCATTGCTCATTGCTCAACCCTTTCGGTTTTGGTGTTATGGTTTTTTGAATAATTTTTTTAAACACCTCATCATGTTCGATGCGGAACGATTCTTCCAGGCCCCGGCCGGCATTGTCCATAAGAAAACTTTTTGTAATTTGAAGACCCTCCGGGGGTGCCTCCATGATGGTCTTCCCTGTTTCAATCGCTCGCAGTAACAATTGATCGTCGTCAACGACCTCACTGACGAGTCCTATCCGGTAGGCTTCTTCCGCATTGATATTTCTCCCCGTCAGGCAAAGATCTCTTGCCAGACCTTCTCCGATAATCCACCGAAGCGGTGTAAACAGGGTTGGAACTCCGAATTTTATCTCAGGGTGTCCAAAGACAGCCGATCTGGAACAGATCCTTATATCACAAAGCTTCGCCAAATCAAAACCTCCTGCCATTGCAGGACCATTCACAGCAGCGATTGTAGGTTTTGGAAATTTCCACACATCGCGGTGGTATTTTGCGGAAGAATTAAAAAGCTCGTCAAAAAGTTCGGGGTTTTTAAACTCTTTCAGGTCGAATCCGGCGGTAAATGAAGTCCCGGCACCTGTTAGAATAACAACACCGATTTCCTGGTCATCCCTCCAGTCATTCAAACATTCCGAAATTTCATGGCGCATTCGAATTGATATGGCATTACGTAATTCCGGACGGTTCAGGGTAATAATCCCTATCTTTTCGGGTCTTATCTCAACCTTAATTGTTTGAAAATCCATAATACACCCCCTTGTTTCTTCTTAACCAACACCAAAAATATGTAACAGCTCAAAAAACAGGGACACTATAAAAGGCTCACGCCTAAATTCCTTATTCGGAGTTTACCTGTAAGGGCTTTACCCCGATTTATTAAGCTGTTACAAAAAAATCTCATAAATTTTTCCTTGACACCTATTTTTCATTATGTTACTGGTTTTTATCTTAATTGAGTGATGCAGGCAAGAGTTTATTCATGATTGAAAGAAATGTAAAAAATATACTCTGGTGGTGGCAGGCTGTAACATAGGCTTGCCCGCGACAATTCTGCATGCGTAATTGAATGAGAACCGTGGGCGGGGAGCGAAGATGCCCTTCCCATGGATCGGAAAATAAACAAAAAAGCCATGGGTTGCCTCATGGCTTTTTTTAGTTTTGTTGT
>Ga0265595_1000789_pt1 | contig 26717 bp, 22 predicted proteins | sample saktaG_15_FD_190148 | JGI IMG/M metagenome (GOLD analysis project Ga0265595, IMG submission 190148) | Saline water microbial communities from Sakinaw Lake, British Columbia, Canada - sak_2013_06_06_50m | ecosystem: Environmental > Aquatic > Non-marine Saline and Alkaline > Saline ...
GTATAATTTATAACGAAGTTGAAAATTATCCCCAGAGGTATAATTTATAACGAAGTTGAAAATTATCCCTAGAGGTATAAACCTATTTTAACGCTTCGATAGAAATCCGCTTTGCGGATTTTAACGCCTCAATGCCAGGCAACTTTTCACCGCTTAAGAAAGCCAGCATTGCTCCTCCCCCTGTCGAAATATGCCCGAATTTAGAAGAAAGGCCAAGTTTGTTTATAAGCTCCACCGCTTCGCCTCCTCCGACAACAGAGAAGGCGCCGCTCTTAGCTATGGCTTTTAAAACTTCCTCTGTGCCTTTGGAAAATCTCTTTTCCTCAATCTTTCCCAAAGTCCCATTAAATAAAATGGTTTTAGCCTTCTTTATCTTATCCTTAAAGATCTTTACCGTTCCAGGACCGATATCATATCTAAAAACTCCTTTAAACGGCTCTGCCTGGCCGACAACCTTTTTAGGATAATCCAATTTTACCTTCTTTTTTTTAATCTCTTTTTTAATCAATCCTCCTATTAAAACAAAATTAGAAATCTTTGAAATCCTATTTATGAATTTAACCTTTGTCTCCACTTTAGCTCCTCCGATTACTGAAACTAAGGGCTTTTTAGGATTTTTAATAATTTTACTCAAAGAATTAATCTCTTTTTCCAGCAAAAACCCTGCCCCGGAAGGCAGATATTTTGGCACCCCTACGATTGAAGCATGAGCCCTGTGGCTCGCCCCAAAAGCATCATTAATATATATCTCTCCCAGTTTTGCCAAAGCCTTAGCGAAACCTGTGTCATTTTTTTCTTCTTCTTTGTGAAATCTTAAATTTTCCAAAAGTAATACCTGCCCGGGTTTAAGATTATAAACCTTCTTTTCAACTTCCCTGCCCAGGCAGTCGTTTGTTTTCAAAACAGATTTTTTTAAATAACGGGATAATCTTTTCTGTACTTTCAAAAGAGAAAACCTTTTCATAATCTTACCGTCCGGCCTTCCCAAATGGCTCATTAAAATAACCTTGGCTTTTTCTTTGATCAAATATTTAATGGTCGGCACGGTCTCTCTTATCCTGAAATCATCTAAAATCAACCCCTCGCTTGAGAGAGGGACATTAAAGTCGCACCGGACCAAAACTCTCTTATTTTTTAAATTAAACTTTTTTAACGTCTTCATTGTTTTTATCAAGAGCTTTATCCAAAATCTTTTTCAATTCATCGATGTCCACTTCCTTTCTTTTAGGCCTTTCCTCTCTAAGTTTTTTTGAAGGAGTAAAGGAAGCCGGCTCTTTTCCCAAAGCCTCTGATAAGGAGATCGTTGGGGCAGAAGGCTGCTGGGGGCTTGCTACCTGGGATGGCTGAGCCTGAACTGGCATTTGAGCTGGAGGTTTTGTTCCTTCTCTCTCTGCTTCCACTTTTTTCAAACAGATCTTGCAATAAACCGGTCTTTTCCCGTCAGGAGGAAAAATAACCTTTGTCCATTTCTTGCACATGGTGCATTGAGCGTCATATAAAACGGATTGGGAAGACGGTCTTTGGGACTGGCCCTGCTGAGGCCTTTGGGACTGGCCCTGTTGCTGCCTTTGGGCCGGGGCAGATTCATCCGGAACGCCTATCCACTTGCTGATTTTATCCTCAATAATCTTCTGAAGAGTGCCGTATCTTTCCCTGGAAACTTTAATAATCTTTTCCCTGTTTGAATCCTCGGGTCTGGGAAAAGGAGGCAAAGTTTGGGCGGAAAAAGGACGACAGGATAATCCGTCAATCATCAGCTTCACATAGATATTGTATTTTGCCAGATTAACAAAATCAGTTGCCACAAACTCAGGCATAAATTCCTTTTCCAAAAATTCAGCGTCTTCAGCCCCTACCCTGAAACAAATCATCGTACCGACGTTGCCAAAAACAGCATCCCTGACCTGCGTGCTTCGGCCCGAAGCCGTCATTTCATCCAGTTGGGCGATATATTGATTGCCCAAGGTTAAATCCAGCCTGTATTTTCTGGCTTCAGATAGAATATTACAAAAAGATTCTGTTGCAAAATTCTGAAATTCATCAACATATAAATAAAAATCTTTCCTCTTTTCTTCGGGAGTGTCCACCCTGGACATGGCAGCCAATTGAAGCTTAGTTATGACCAAAGCTCCCAATAACCTTGAGTTATCCTCCCCTATTCTTCCTTTTGAAATGTTGGCGATTAAAATTTTCCCTCCATCCATTATTTCCCTCATATCAACCGTGGATTTTACCTGGCCGATAATATTTCTGATTAAAGGATTGGATATGAACTGACCGACTTTGTTTTGAATGGCAGCTGTTGCCTCAACCTCCAATCTCTGGGTATATTTAGCAAACTCCTGAGTCCAAAAACTCTTAACTACCGGGTCTGCAACTTTTTCAACCACCTTTCTCCTGAATTCAACGTCAGACAGCATTCTGTTTACTCCCAAAAGAGTGGAGTTGGGATATTCCAAAAGAGCCAGTATGGTATTGTTCAAAATGTATTCCATTCTGGCAGACCAGACATCGGGCCAAATCTTCTTGAAAACACCCATAAGCCCGGCTGCGACCAAATGACGATGCTCCTGATTAACCTGCTCCATCACGTTAAAAGCAACCGGATTCCCGATATCCGCCGGATTGAAATAGACAACATCATTGACCCTGTCAGAAGGTATAAAATCGAGAAGGTTTTCGGCTGCTTCGCCGTGAGGATCTATGAAACCCACTCCGCGGCCCGCCTGGATATCCTGAATAGCCATATTCTCAACCAGATTGGTCTTCCCCATACCGGTCTTCCCGATAACATAAACATGTCGGCGCCTGTCGTCGATCTTAATACCAAATTTCTTCCTTTGGTTGCGGAAGGTTGTTTCAGCAAAAAAATTAATCTCGTTATCTGGCATTTTAAAATATGTTAATCTTCTTCAACTGGTAATCCTATAGGAGGACCTCCTTTCTTAGCTTCCACCCGAGGTACGGAAGGAGTGGGGGCTACGGCTTCTGACGGGAAATGGAACAAAGAAGCCACTTCTTCAACATTCAAAACAAAAGTTCCTCCCGGATTTGGAAAAAACGGAGGATATCTTTCTCTGTACTGCCTGAATATTTTCCTTTTCCTCAAATAGAGACGGCGCTTTATGAAAAAGAAAAAGTTATACCAATCCTGCTTAATCTTGGTTAATGTCGTCCCTAAAGGGATCAAGGCATTACAATTTTGAGAGAAAAAGTAAGCAAAAAAATTAAATCCCAGCCGGAAATTAGGTTTGAAATAAACCTCTTTCTGCCCCAGATAGATAAATCTGATATGGCACATGAAGCAAGGCTTTGCCATTTTTTCTTCAACAGCGGCGACAATTTCTTTTTCCCCCGGGGTAAGTTTCATCTCGGGAGGCATAAACTCTTCCTTTTTTTCTTCTACAGTAGGTTCCCCGGTGATTATGATCTTGGCTGCTTCCTCTATTATCGGTCTCTGGGGCGGAGCTACTGTTCTTTTTGCCAGTTTATCGCGTAGGGCTTTAGCCTGGTCTATAAAAGGCGTCAGTGTATCTTCCCCAATAGAGCAAATCGCTATCTGAATCCAGAGCTGTTCCCCCGGTTTTATCTTTGCCATAGATTCAAGAAGGCCGGCAACAGGATCAACTCTTTTTTCTTCCAACGGTTCTGATTCTGTTTCAAATTTCTTGTAAGTTAGAATCGGATAAGGATCCGGCCTTAACAATTTATAATCCGCGCCCCAAAGATCCCAATCTTTATTGGGAATATCTTGAGGAACATATTTGGTATAATCTTCAGCTATTGAAATTTCAGCTTCAGGATACTGGGAGTAAAAATTAGCTTCTACCGCATCCCTCAACCTCTCTACCGTCCTGATATAGAAGTGAGGTTCTCCTCCCAAAGAAACTATTTCAAGCTGATAGGAAAGAGGTACCTGACCGTCAATCCAGTTTTCATACCAGTTCGGAGGAGCATAAAGTATCTGCCACAAACCGGTCATTACCGTTTCCATGGCTCTTATAGGTTTTAGAACCTCTTTTGGCATCTTTATTTCCAGCAGAATCCTTTTCTGTTTTTTATTCCACTCTTCCCTTTTCCAATAGTGCCAAAGGAAAATAGTCGGCTTAATTAAAAGAAAAGGCAGCGGAAACCACCACCAATAAATAATTATCTTCCACAGATAACCTAAATATAAGGCTACTGTCAGAGGTTCGACCATAAATTATTAAGCTTCTTTTACCTTGTATCTGCCACGGTTATCCTTAAAGAAATATTCCTTATTCCCCAGATTAAGCAAAACCGTATTCTCTTTGACCATCCTCTGTCCCAAAACTCTTTTTAAAATTTCGTCTTTAGTCAGAGGGCCTTCCTCTTTCAAGGTGTTGTATATGACTTCTTTGACTTCGCCAGGAGCATATCCCCATTCTGACAAAGCATAAATGCCCCGACCGACTAAAACGAATCTTGGATCGCGGATAAGTTCGTTGTGGACGGTCTGAACCAGACTGCCCTGAATCATTCCTGCCACTTCCCTGAAATGAAGAGGTTTGTTTGTCTTTCTAAAGGCGAGGTAAGCCCTGTCTTTTACTCCCCTTGGATTTATTTCCGGCCACTCTCTCAAGCCGAAAAATCCTTCATCGTTCTTTTGAATTTTTTTAGAAGCTTCAAGGTAAGACAATAAGGCTTTTTCGTCTATTGAGGAAAAAGATTTAAGATCCTTTGAAGGTAAAGGTTTATTGACCTTCTTTAATTTGCCATAGAAAGAAGCAACAGTTTTCTTTGCGGCAGAAACAGAATTCTTATTAATAAACCATACCGGATAGAATTCTTCAGTCTCTCCCCCTCTTTCAAAATCTTTGCCGATAGTCAAAAGAAAACGAGCCTGGGGTTGATATTCCTTTCCCCCGAGCTCTTCCAATAAAACGGACTCTTTTCTAAGTCCCCCGAATTTCTTGAGATGCTGAGAATATGACTGGAATACTTTTTCATATCTGCCAGTACTCTTCTTTATCCTCCCCAAACCGTCTTCCTCAATTTGTCTTATTCTCTCTCTTGTAACTCCGAAATCTTCTCCTATTGATTCCAGGGTTTCCATATCAGCTGCTTCCTGGCCTCTGGTTAAACCAAAACGCCGAGAAACTACTTCCCTTTGCCTGTCTGGCAGGTTTCTTAAAAGGTCATCGCAAATTTTTTGATAATTTTGCGCCATATTGTCTTATTTAAACATTTTTACTTATTTATGTCAACCCTTCTTCCTCTGTTTAAAATTAAGCCAGGTTACCAGTATAGGGCTGGCTATAAATATGGAAGAATAGGCTCCGCAGGTTATCCCGATGATGAGAATCAAAGAAAAGTACTTAAGACTCAATCCGCCGAAAAAGAAAATAGTGAAAAGGACTATTAAAACGGTTAAAACCGTGTTAATTGAACGGCTAAGGGTCTGGTTTAAGCTCCAGTCAACGGTTTCCTCAAAAGAGGCAGAACCCCTCTTTAAAATATTCTCCCGGATTCTGTCAAAAATAACTATGGTGTCGTGGACCGAATAACCGAGAATGGTCAATAGGGCGGCCACAATGGGAATGGTTATCTCAACATTGTAAAACTTCCCCAACAGAGAAAAGACTCCCAAAGGAATCAAAATATTATGGAAAAGACCGATAAGGGAAGCTATACCATACTGCCAGGAGCTGACGGGTCTGGACACTTTTCTGAAAGCAAAAGAAATATAAAGGGTGATGGCGATTAGAGCCAATATCACTGCCAACTTCGTCTTCTGTCTAAGCTCGTTGCCTATGGCAGGACCGATAAGTTGAAAACTTTTTTCTTCAAAAGCAGATACGCCCTGTAATTTTGAAACTATTCTTTCGTGAGTCGTTTCGTCAATCGTTTTCATGCGGAAAAGCATTCCTTTCTGGCCGACCGGCTGTAATGTAACTTCCCCCAAATTAAATTCAGAAAGATTATTTTGAATCACCTCTATAGAAGGTCTGTCTCCCGCAAACTCCGCCTCCAATAAGCTGCCTCCGGTAAACTCAATACCGAACTTCAAACCAAAAAGCAACAAAGAAACTACGCTCCCCATGATAAGGATTCCTGAAAAAATGAAATAAACTTTTCTGTATTTTGAAAATCTAAATTGCATAGTTATAAATTCTTTATTACGCTATTATAAATTCTTTATTGCGCTATTATAAATTATTTATTACGCTATTATAAATTCTTTTTTATTTCTTCTACTTTATCCGTTTTCTCCCAGGTAAAATCTGCTTCTTCCCTGCCGAAATGGCCGTAAGCTGCCGTCTTTCTGTATATAGGCCTTCTCAGATCCAACTGGTCAATAATATCTTTTGGTTTAAAACTGAATACTTTTTTTACAATCTCGAGTATCTTTTCCTCAGGAATCTTGTTCGTGCCGAATGTTTCAATAAAAATACTGACAGGCTCTGCAACTCCTATGGAATATGCCACCTGTAATTCACATTTGTCAGCCAAACCTGCTGCCACTATATTTTTAGCAACGTATCTTGCCATATAACTTCCGCTTCTGTCCACCTTGGTAATACATTTTCCGGAAAAACATCCTCCTCCGTGAGCTCCCACTCCGCCATAGGTATCAGTAATTATCTTTCTTCCTGTTAAGCCGGTGTCTGCCGGAGGGCCTCCCATTACAAACCTGCCCGTTGAATTTATGAACATTTTTGTCTTATCATCCAATAAATTTCCCAATACCGGCTTTATAACCCTTTCTTTTATATCCTGCCTCAATCTATTTAAATCAACATCTTCTGAATGATGAGCCGCTATCACAACCGTCTCAACTCTCTTTGGTTTCCCGTCCAGATACTCCACGGTAACCTGGCTTTTCCCGTCCGGCCTCAAATAAGGCAAAATCTTATTCTTCCTGACTTCAGCTAATTTCATCACCAGTCTTTGAGCCAGAGTTATCGGTAAAGGCATCAACTGGGGAGTTTCGTTGCAGGCATAACCGAACATAAGGCCCTGGTCTCCTGCTCCCTGCTCCTTGAATTCGCCTTCTCCTTCCTCGACACCCTGGGCAATATCCGGACTCTGTTCATGAAGCGTGACTATGACTCCTACATCATCGCAACAGAACCCATACTCGGGCTTATCGTAGCCTATTTCTCTTAAGGTCCTTCTCACTACTTCGGGAATCTCCACGTAAGCTTTAGTCTTTGCTTCCCCTCCCACCAAAACTAAGCCTGTAGTGCAGAAACACTCAATACCGGCGTGGGTATCCAGATCTTGCTTCAGCATCTCGTCATAGATAGCGTCTGAAATCTGATCACAGATTTTGTCAGGGATGCCCCTCCGTCACTGACTCTGACGTAAATAGGAACTTTTTTCCTATTTTTGAAGGGGCATCATTATTTAAATTTTTATTTATCTCCATAACCATTTAATTTTTTCAATTTTCGTTCCAATAAAAATTTTAAGCAGGTTCTCGGTGATGAATATTGCAGAGAGCATTGAAATCAAAACACCAATACCCAAGGTCAAAGCAAATCCTTTAATAAAGCTGGTGGCGACACCAAACAGAATGGCGCAGACAATCAAAGAGTTAAAATTACTGTCTCTGATAGACGGCCAGGCCCTCCTGAACCCTTCTTCAACTACGGTCTGAAAATTCTTGCCCTGAGCAAACTCTTCTTTCATTCTGGCAAATATCAAAATATTGGCGTCAACGGCCATACCTATAGACAGTAAAAATCCGGCAATACCTGCCAAAGTAAGAGTGACCGGCACGAATTTGAAAATCGTTAAAACAAAAATAGTGTAGAAAACCAAGGCCAGAGAAGCCAAAAGACCAGGCAAGCGATAAAAGATTATCATAAAGAGAATGACTCCCAGAAAACCGATAATGCCGGCTTTCAAGCTCTGTTCCAAAGAAACTTTACCTAGGGTAGGCCCTATTGTTTGTTGAGATATCAACTCTATTGGAACGGGCAAAGCACCTGCTGTCAGATTTCTGGCCAAATTTCTGGCTTCGTCCACCGTGAATTTTCCTGAAATCTGGGCTTTGCCTCCGGCAATAGCTTCGTTGACCACAGGAATTGAAATAGGCACCCCGTCTATATATATAGCGAGCAATTTACCTACATTTTTCTTGGTTAATCCTTCAAATATCTTGGCCCCTTCACTGTTGAATTGGATGGAGACCAAAGGCTGATATGCGGTCTGGTCAAAGCCAACTTCTGCCTTTTCCAGGTATTCCCCGTTTAACCCCGTTGACTGGAAAGGATCCTCTATCTGGCCCTCTCCCTTTTCCTGTACGGCCTGGTTATTCAGCAAAATCTCATCATAATTTTCTTTCTGCTCTTTAAACTCCAGGAACGGAGTCTGTCCTATCTGCCTTATAGCTTCAGCAGGGTCTATCACGCCGGCCAGTTCAACTATCAATCTTTCTCCCTGAACTTGAATCGTCGGCTCGCTTACTCCAAAAAAATTAACCCTTCTTTCGATAACGTCTCTCAAGCCCTGCATCATCTGACCCCTGTCTTTTTCTGGAATGTTGGAAAGGTTAGCCTGGTAAACCAAATGAGTTCCTCCTTGCAAATCCAGCCCCAACTTAAAAGCAATATCTGGAACCTTAGGTATTTTCAAAAGCTGAGGATAAACCAAGTTGCCTGCTATAAAAACCAGGACAAAAATAATCGCGACTATTATATATGATTTCTTTTGTGACATATGCCGATTAAAAGATATTTTACACCTTAATTATTCAAAAGTAAAGGAGAAATAACTTTAATCCCTTTCCGGTTGATAATTTTCTGTCTTCTTAGAAAATTTTTAAAATCCTCAGATGCGCTACTCAGCCTCCTAATTTCGCCTCTGACTATAAATTCCGGATCAACATATCTGAATTTTTTTCTGATAATTTTGGCCGATCTTGATAATTGCCTTGGCAACTTGTTTCTGGATAATAATTGTAGAATATCCAGAATTTTTCCATCTTCACTCTTGATTAATTTGTTGATTACAAAGTTATCGTCCCGATAGAAATCCCCTATTTTCAAAATTTTTATATCTAAAGCCCTTCTGAGTACAAAAGATAAAAGATTGTAACGGTTAACCGCTTCGTATCCGCCCCAATGTTCTCTCTGGCATTTTGAAAAATTTCTGGCGAACAAGCTAGCAGATTTTAAATCTGCAAAAATAACTCTTCCTTTTAAATTACGCAGGCGTTTTACTACATATCTCGCCGTCTTTCTACTCAAAAAGGCAGGATCTCTTAAAGCGTAATCAAGTCTATCGACGCATATATTCGGGATGTCTCTTTCTAATAAGCCGAATTGCTTCAAATCCGAGATCTCATCCGCTTTAAACCCGTATTTCTTTAGGATCCACGGTATTTCCGTCCTAAAAATTGAATTTTTATGATTTTCGTCCTGATGATCCTCTTTTTTATTACTACCAATCACCCAATCAAAAACATGAGAAAAAGCGGTATGAGAAATATCGTGAAGAAGGCCTGCAATCTGTTCTTCCAAAGGAGCGTTCAGTTTTCTCAATAGAATCAATACACCTATACTGTGGTCAAAACGACTAATGGGAGTTTTAAGATTATAGAATCTGGGAGGTATCCCCATTTGAGCTATCCCTTTTAGCCTTTGGACCGGTTTTGACCTAATCAGTTCAACTAAAACCGGCTCTTCCAAATCGTATTTCCCATAAATTGGATCTCCAATTGTCATTTATCCCTTAAAACGATTCTCTTTTTAATTAATCTCTTAATCCTTTCGCGGTTTTATCGTTTTGAATCTGGTAGAAATAGACTCCTTTTTCCATTAAGGCGAAATCAAGAACTCTGAAACAAGGGATATTCTTCACAAGCTTAGCTACATTTTTAAAAACTCCTACTTTAGCCAATCTTCTGCCAAAATGCTCTACTTCCGCTAAATTGCTCTTTTTAAATTTAATTATCTCTTCCACCGCTCCCTGTCTGTCCAAACGAGAAACGGGACCGGAGCCGATCAATTCCATCAGTATATGATTCTTAAGAATCAGAATATGTCCGGCCGCTATCCTTCCTTTTTTAACAGGCAAATAATCATGTAAAATAACGGCGTATCCTTGTTTGTTTATCTTTTCTATCAGTGGCTTGGCTTTGGGACTCTGGCACATCGGAATATTCGGACAAAATCGGGGATTCCCCTTTTCATCTGACCTGATGCTGACTTCTTTCTTGCCTTTCAAAAATTTATCTATCTCTTTTTCCTGTTTTTTAAAATCAAAAATGAAAATTGTCTCAGGATGAGGCAGGGAATACTTTTTTATTTCCTTAATACTCTCAATTTTGGAAAATTTATCATATTTCATATACAGTCCCCTTTTCCCCGTCTAAAATAATATCCATATTGTTTTTAAACACTTTGGTGGCTTTCTCGGCGCCAGCAATATACGGAATCTTAAATTCCCTGGCTAAAATGGCGGCGTGACACGTAGCTCCGCCTTCATTAGTAACTATTCCTTTTATCTGGCCGTTCTTCTTCAAAAGAGTTATAAAATCAGGGTCCAGAAAAGGCGTAATGATTATTTCTTCTTTTTTGGCGGTCAGGATATCTTTAGGAAATCTTATAAGCCTAACCTTCCCCCGGACTATACCGGGACTAGCTGTAATCCCTTTTAAAACAATTTTTTGTTTTATATTCTTCTTATTTCCCATGACAATGTTTATATTTTATCGGCCGGCCATCAGGATGTTTCTCTCCACAAGGACAAGGATCATTCCTCCCAACCTCTTGATTAGCCTTATTCCTAACGGGCTGCCCCATTGGCTGCTGTGGTGTTTGAGTAAGCCCTACCTTTAAAATAGTGCTGGCAGTCATTGATTCCATAGCCGAAAGCAGATTGCGAAACATCTTATGCCCCTCGTTCTTATATTCCACCAAAGGATCCTGCTGGCCGTAAGCTCTCAATCTGACCGAATCTCTTAAATACTCCATATTCTCCAAATGCTCAATCCAAAGCATATCCAAAGTTCTCAAACTTACCAATTTAACAACAGAATTAAAATGTTCCCCCAATTCTTTTTCTTTATCAGCCAGCGCTTTCTTTTCTTCCCCACTCTTCATCCAGCCTTCAACCTGCTCTTTCCAATTCTCAGTCTTTGTTATCTCCATCCTTTTTTTATAAATAACCCCCCTGTGCTTGTTCAAAACATCGTCATATTCCAGAACGTGCTTTCTTAAATCAAAATTCATTCCTTCAATCTTTGATTGGGCATCCTCAATAACCCTGGAAACCAAACCTGCTTCAATAGGCTGGTCTTCAGGTATCTTCAAAGAATTCATCAACCCCTTAATTCTGTCTCCGCCAAAAATCCTCATCAAATCGTCTTCCAAAGAAACAAAAAAATTAGAAGAACCCGGATCTCCCTGACGTCCGGCCCTACCTCTTAACTGGTTATCAATTCTCCTGGCTTCATGGCGCTCTGTACCGATAATATGCAAACCTCCAAGCTCCCTGACTTTTTGGGAATCCTCTGCATCTAGAGGATTTCCCCCGAGTATAATATCGACTCCTCTACCTGCCATATTCGTGGCAATAGTAACCTGGCCCAATTTGCCTGCCTGAGCGATGATCTCTCCTTCTTTCTCGTGTTGCTTGGCGTTTAGAATGCGATGTTGAACCCCTTCCCTATCCAACAATTTACCCAAGTATTCATTTTTCTCAATTGAAGTCGTCCCAACCAAAACCGGCTGGCCTGTTTTATTCTTTTCTTTTATTTCCCGAACCACGGCCTGAAATTTTCCTTCCAAGGTTTTGTAAATCTTGTCTGACAGGTCTTTCCTTATCTGGGGCTTGTTGGTCGGTATAAGAGCCACTTCCATTCTATAAACCTTATCAAACTCCTCGGCTGAAGTGGAAGCGGTTCCTGTCATGCCTGCCAGTTTTTTATAGAGACGGAAATAATTCTGAAAAGTTATGGAGGCCAAAGTTAAGGACTCAGGCTGAACCTGCACCCCCTCTTTTGCTTCTATCGCCTGGTGAAGGCCCCCTGACCATCGGCGCCCGGGCATCAGCCTTCCCGTGAATTCATCAACTATGATGATCTGGCCGTCTTTTACCACATAATCCTTGTCCCTCTTGAAAAGAGCCTCGGCTTTTAAAGACTGCTCCAAATGATGAAGATACTTTATCCCTTTCTCTTCATATATATTCTTGCTCCCAAGAATCTTCTCTATCTTATTCACCCCGCTTTCAGTTAAAGTAGAGGCCCGCATCTTTTCATCGATCTCATAATCGGTCTTCGGGTCAAGCTTAGGGATAATTCTGGCAAATTCCTGATACCATTTTGAGCTTTCCGCATCGGGAGCTGAAATAATCAAAGGAGTTCTGGCCTCGTCAATTAAGATAGAGTCAACCTCGTCAACAATGGCATAATGGTAGTCTCTCTGGCTTCTCTGCTCCAAATCATAAACCATATTATCTCTCAAATAATCAAAACCGAATTCATTGTTGGTGCCGTAAACTATATCTGCCAAATATGCCTCTTTTCTTTTGCAAGGTCTCAAGAAGTCTTCAACAACCTTAAAAGAACCTAATTCATCCCTTGTTTTGTCTTCCTCTGCCGTAGGCTTCTTGAAATCAGTATCATATAAAAAAGACTGCTCATGATTCAAGCAGCCGGTTGACAAACCTAATAAATAAAAAATCTGGCCCATCCAAACGCTGTCTCTTCTGGACAAGTAGTCGTTCACCGTGACCAAATGGCATCCTTTGCCTTCCAGAGCATTTAAATAAAGAGGTAAAGTGGCAGCCAGAGTTTTACCTTCTCCAGTCTTCATTTCGGCAACCTTGCCTTGGTGCAAAGAAATACCTCCTATTAACTGGCAATCAAAATGCCTTTGCTTTAAAGTTCTTTTTGCCGCTTCCCGAACTAAAGCAAAAGCCTCAGGAAGAATATCATCCAAACCTTCTTTTTTGCCAAGCCTTTCCTTCAAATCCCCTGTTTTCTCTTTTAACTTATCATCTGAGAGTTTTTCAAATTCAGGCTCAAAAGAATTTATCTTCTCAACAACGGGTCTCAACCCCTTTATATATTTTTCGTTTGCGTCTCCGAAAATCTTATTAATAATTGACATAATACCTTTTCAATTTTGAGCAAAAAATCGCGAAAAATCAAGGTTCTGTCGAGCTTTTAGCTCGACATGGTTCTTAATTTTTTGAGCCGAAAAATCAAGGTTCTGTCGAGCTTTTAGCTCGACATGGTTCTTATTATATAGAATTTTTGGCTTTCGTAAAGGCAAAATAAATGAGGGGGAGCGACATATGCCGCTCCCCCTATGGGAAACATTGATTAGAGATAACAGGGCTCGATCAAGGTCATCCCTTCGCCCTTGATGAGATTTAGCCCCCATTTTTCTTTAGGCGTCTGACCGGGATCATTCACAATCTTGTTATAATCCTCCTCTGTAATTCTCTTGCCGGTAATGGAGTCTGACATCGTCGGATCCCAGCTGGAATTCTTCGGGATTTCCTTACCGAGAGAGATGTAAGGATTAACCTTGCCCATAAAGACCCCTGACAGGTCTGCCCGGAACCAGTATCTAACCACTCCCAACAGAGCAAACTCGGCGCTCTTAAACCATTTGTAGGATAATTCGTAATCTGGCAGAATGCAGGTATTTATCATCACGATCATCCTGGCGGTTTTCAGAAGTTCTTCGTCTACGCCCAGAAGAATAGTCGCGATACCGTAACGGCGGAATTCCTTTTTCACGAAAATATATTCCCCCATGTAGACGCCGTTCGGCCCCTCGACTTTTTTGAATCCAGTCAGGCATCCTACCAACTCGTCTTCGCAGAATGCTAACACAAAGGTCCTGTCTGTCTTTTTGACGATTTTTCTGATTTTTCTCAGATCGTTGCCGTCAAAACTGATTGGGTACCCTTGTCTGAACAAATCCATGACCTGCCCCTGGAGTCTTTTTTCATAACGGACCACATCTATAACCTTGCCTTTACTTACCACTTGTGTTAAATGTTTCATCAATCTCTCCTTATATTAAATTTGCATATTTTGTACCGCCCCTATTTTACCATGCTTTTTCCATTTTGTCAATTATTTATACAAACAAAAAAACGGATCGCAATAGATCCTTTTAAACGAGAACTAAACTTATTTAAAATATTTTATCCGGCCACATAGCCGATAATTTTATAAGCCAGCTTTGCAGCCAAAAAATCAGGCGCGGAAAATCCGGGTATAGGGTCAAGCTCTACCATATCCGCTCCGACTATCTTTCTTTTTTTAGAAACTTCCTTTATTAGCCCGAGGACTTCGTACCACCCTAAACCTCCGGGCTCTGGCGTGCCGGTTGAAGGCATAATTGAAGGATCAAAAATGTCCAGATCGAAAGACAGATATACATTTTTTTTAAGGCTGTTTACAATTTCGTCTATCGGCAAATCAGGGGCATAAAAAATATTACTATTTTTAATTTTCCCTATATATTTTGATTCTTCCTCTGATACGCTCCTGATCCCAACCTGTGTGACGGGAATCTTCAAATCGCGGATTCTTCTCATAACGCAGGCATGGCTGTATTTCGTACCCTCATATTCTCCTCTTAAATCAGCGTGAGCATCAAACTGCAAAACCGACAAATCAGAAAACTTATCCTTAAAACTCATAACCGCTCCCAAAGTTATTGAATGCTCCCCTCCCAGAATAAAAGGGATTTTTTTATTTCTTAAAATCTTGTCTACAATTTTTTTAATACGTAAAATAGTTTCTTTCGGAGAATTTTTTGAAGGTTCCAAAAGATCCAAAGTAAAAATTCCCTTTTTCGAAAAGTCTTTTTTGGCTTCGATATCGTAAAGTTCCAGATGGCGGGAAGCCTCGATTATAGCCTGAGGGCCGTTATTCGTACCTGTCTTCCAAGTGGTCGTCGAACTGTAAGGCACGGGGAGAATAACAGTTTTTGCTTTTTTATAGCTTTGACCTGAAAGCCCCAAGAAATTAAAAGGCTCTAAAGCCGGAAAAGAGAAATTTTTCATTGATAAATATATTTTTACGGAATAAAAACGGCTACCGAAATTACCGAAGTCCAAAGCCCGTTTTTATTTCCTCTAGCCGTCTGAGTTATATTAGATGTATAAACGATTTTCCCGCTCAAACGGAAAGCCTGCCTTCTTGAATCCCAAGCATCCCCAGAATCAAATTTCATACCTAAGGTTGAAGCGAGCATGGAAGCCGCTAAATCTTCAGCATAGTCTCCGGCTTTTTCTTCTGTTTCTCCAAAGTCGTGGTGTTCGGAAAGATAGCCGAAAGCACTGCCGTTGGCAGGGATAGCGCAGCCTACGGAAGCGGAAACCAAACGATTAGATTCGTTTGTCGCATTTCTGGCCATAACCACAAAAACGATTTCTCCGGGACTCAACAACTTCAGCCCTTTTTCTCTTGTCATCCTTTTGCATCCTGGCGGCAAAATGCTGGAAACTGTAACCAAATTGTAGGGAGCTATTCCCGCATCCCTCAGAGCTAACTCAAAAGACCTCAGATGCTCTTTGTCGACACCCACGCCTTTTGTCAAAAAAAATTTAGTTGGAATCATAATTTATAACGAAGTTGAAAATTATCCCTAAAAGTATAATTTATAACGAAGTTAAAAATTGACAGGGCTCCCGCGCATATATTACCTTAATCGCGCGGGATGCATATTCTTTTTCAATTATTATTTAATAATTGAATATATTCGAACGGCGGTCAAGTGTGGAAAACTCATTTTTTGACTTTTTTAAAAACCAGGGTCTCTCCCCCGTTTTTTTCACGAAAATTTTTGATAAGTTTCGCCCCATTTTTAGAAAAAATATTAATATATTCTTTTTTGGACAAAACCGCACTCCTTAACGGGTCAGGATTATTTTTTTGAGAAGCGTCAAAAGAATGGCGATAAATAGAATTAAAAAAAATATACTTGCGGGAGGCGTCAATCAAATTCTTAATGGCTTTTTGCGCCTCTTTCGGGGATAAATAATAAATAACGTCGAAACAAACTACGGCATCAAATCCGTTTTTCTTGAAAAAACCATCTAAAATATTTCCTTTTTTAATTTTTTCCCTTACAGAAACGTCTGACTTTCTGACCGCGTAAGGAGAATAATCTATGCCATTTACCTCGAAATGGTATTTATTCTGCAATTCAGCTATTAAATCTCCGAATCCGCAGCCAATATCTAAAATTTTAGCAGATGGGTTTTCCCCTACTATCTGAGATATCCTTCTGGCCATTGGCTTTACCCATAAAGAGAGAACTTTCCTGTAATTCTTATAAGCACCGGAATTAAAAAACTTTTTATCGAACTTTTCCTGAGAAATCATTAGAATGAAAGTTACAAATATCCCCAGATCTGAAGTTTATCGCTTTCCTGATACCAGCGAGTTCCGATATCAACCCTATAGAACATATTCTGCAGACGGATGTTTTTAACCCTGTTATAAGTTTGTTTTCTCGTTTCTTCAACTGTCTGGCCGGAACCAGTGACGATTAAAACATACCCTGAACTTCCGGCCACTCTCAGCTGGTTATCGACCAACTTTACGTCTCCAATATGGATTCCTTCCAGGTCGGGGTTAGGCCTACGAAACAAAATAGAAAGATCGCGGTAATTGGAACTCTCCTGAGGATTAACGGAAATGTAAGGAGTGAGAGCGACCACCACCCCTATTTGAAACCCCTTTTTTGTTTTTAGTTCGAATTTCTCTTTGCTGGCCAAACGATAGAAGAGTTCTCCTATCGGAGTTAAAATCCCTTCCATCTGGATATTGATAGTTGGGTAGCCGAAACGACAATTGCCCGCCCAAAATGCCTTACCGTTTCTCCTGACATATATAATATGATTGGGAACCTCCACGCAATACACTTTTCCGTCGTAAGAAATTTTTTTAATGTTTCTTTTATCAACATAATAATCAATTTTATCTTTTCTCTCAGCTATAAAATGAAGATCATATTTCCTAAAATATTTAGTGCCAAGCATTTTTGTACCCTTCGATCTTATTATCCTAATATTGCCCGCTATTCCACATTTTAATAACAACTCCTGGATATCATCAATTATTTTTTTAGAGGTAGAAAAATAAGAAATCTGTCCGGTTCTTTTATGAATATGTCCATCTCCGACCATAAAAGCATCTAAGAAAACTTTAATTTGTCCGGACGCCAAAGATTTGACATAGTCAGGGACATATTTGGTATTGCATCTTCCGAAATTATAATTTAACAAATGTTTCACTAATTGAGTCGAGGAGATTTGAAATCCACTTTTATTCTCCTTGACCCTGAAAGGGAAATATTGTAAGAGCTCTCTGACTATTTCTTTCTTGCTATATTGAGAAATCATAACAATATGTTTTCTGCCCCCGATACTCCCTTCTGCCAAAAAAATTCCTAAAAATTTCAGCCAAACATCCATAGGCATGCTGACTGCCGGATGTTTTATTGGATAAACTTTGTGGTATCTACCCAGATAATGATTCTCGGTATATCCAGGGACAGTGTAGATTTTCTGCTTTTTACCAGCCCAATAACAACCTCTTTTTATTTTGGAACCTTGAGGGATAGAATCTGCCCTCGTAAAAGCAAATTGACCATTTCTTTTTTTAACATACATCTGGTGGTCGGGTGTTACTAAACAATCAATGGCTTGATGGGATTTGCCAGCCCCGGAGATACTGATCATCTCCCCCTGATGTTTTTTAACGATTCTGCCGGTAATTTTCTGATATTCTAAACGGTGAGATGACGGGTTCAGCGTAGCGACTATTTCATCCTTTTTTACATCTTTGAATAATTTCCAACCTTCTTTGGTTAAAATTTCCGTGTCATCTGAAAAGCAAGTCCATTCCAATGGATAAATACCCCTGGCGTTGGCTATGCAATTAATGTCAATGTAGCCGACGTACCCAGACTCTTTTAATTTATCCTTTGTTTTCAATAAAGTTTCGTTAAAAATGGCGTTCGGCTGGCTCCAGTACATAGCAGTTCCCATCTCACCGGTGAAAGGGCCTATCTCGCCCGGGAATAATCTTTTATGCTCAAAGTTAACATTGATAGGATAAATAAAATCTTCCCCATTAAAAAAAGCGCCAACTGCCACCTCTACTCCGCTGGCAAACTTTTGAAGCTGGAAACTTTTAATTTTAGATTCTAAAAATTTCTTATCAGATTCCAGTATGTCTAAAATATCTTTTCCGTCATCCTCTTCTCCTAAAAAAAGAAGGTCGTGCAGGTCCTCGCCCGTTCCGACGGCATAATTTGGTTTAAAAACATAGCGATTTGGATTTTCCCGGATAAACTTTATAGCCGAAGCTAAATCGGAAAAATCCCAATGAGGCAGGATTGACATACCCGCTTTTTCCATTTCGGTCTGGCCGAATTCTCTATTATCTTCCAAGTTGTCCGTATATGCGCTCCCTCCCACGACTAACTTTCCCTTTTTTCTCAGTTCATCCGCCCATTTCCCAAAACCAATATCGTCAAATACAACTACATCGGCCCAATCAACCTGGTCCTCCCAACTATCCACCCTCTCTAAAAATCCTTCATAAACGTCTCTGTTATCTTGATCTTTAATATAAATTTTTACTTGATGGCCTTCTTTCTTCAACTGCCAAGCGATGTCTCCGCTCAAACTTTCCCAAGAAACAAATAAAAATTTTTTAGGAGGGAAATGATTATTCATATTACTTTATCCTTTCACTTCGGCAAAGTTTGTCAATCGCTCAAAAATAAAATTCGTGATTTTTTCGATTTAAAATCCTAAATATTGAATTTCTTCTTCTAAATTAATTTTAAATTTATTCTTAACTTTCTTTTTTACTAAATCTATTAATCTTTTTACGTCTTTTGCCTTCCCGTTCCCCAAATTAACAATAAAATTCGCGTGTTTTTCAGAAATTTTAACTCCCCCTATCTTTTTACCCTTTAGTCCGCACTTTTCTATCAACTCACCGGCAGAAAACCCGGAAGGATTCTTAAAGATAGAGCCTGCCGAAGGAAAATTCAGAGGTTGGCGCTCTTTTCTGTAGTCTAAATATTCTTTAATTTTCTTTTGAATTTTAGATTTTGACGACTTTCTCAATTTTAAAACCGCGGAGAATATTACCAAATTTTTATTTTTCTTGAAAACGCTTCCCCTGTAGGAGAACCTGCAATCTTTCAAATTATATAATTTTAATTTTAAAGACTTGGAATCTAAAATTTCTACTTTTCCAACAACGTCTTTCATCGATTTTCCAAAACCCCCGGCATTTCCATAAATTGCCCCACCTACGGTCCCGGGAATCCCGACCAGCCACTCAATGCCTGACAATCCATGACCTGCAGAAGAAACCAATAATCTGCCAAGAGACAAACCTGCTCCTGCCACAATTTTAGATTTTTTGATTTTGATTTTCAATTCTTCATTCTTAATTCTAATCACTAATCCTTTGTATCCCTTGTCAGAAACTAAAATATTGCTCCCCCGACCCAAAATAAAAACCGGCAACTTTAATTTTTTTGCCGCAAGAATAGCCCTCAGTAATTCTTCCTTTGATTCGGCCGTAAAAAAATACTTGGCCTTTCCCCCAATTTTAAAAGTAGTGAATCCTTTCAGCGAAATATTTTTTTTGACCTTAGGCAATAGTTTCTTAACATCCATTATTCCATTTTAGCAGATTTCTGTTAAAATATAATTGGGCTGGCGGATAGCACTCACTAAAGACTTAGTTTTGGAGTTAACTCGCCGGCCCATCCTAAAACCCCGCAAAGCGGGGTTTTGTGATCTATAAAAAGTGAAAAACCTCGCTCGAGGGAGGTTTGTCACCGACTTAGAAGAGTATTACACTCACTGATTGGATATTAGCAGTTATGCTTAAAATTGTCAAGTCCTACTGGGGCAGGCTGTTCAAAAATTTCTCTACCTTTTCCTTTAAAGAAGGATCCAGCTTCAAGGCCTTATTGGCCGAATCTCTGGCTGCCTGATATTGGCCTAGATTGGCCTGAATTGAGGCGTAAGCTCCCCAAAGCTGGGCATCTTCAGGGCTCTTTTCTATGGCTAAGGGATAAAGCTCTGCCAAGGCTTTAATATCATTAAGATTTTCATAAACTTCAATTACCTTCTTAATATCCTCTACGTTAGCCTTCCAGTTATATCCGGTATTCTCAATGTTTTTCAACTCTTCCAGCGCCAAATCGTATTCCCCTGCAATCTTATACCCCATAAAAAGATACCAATGGGACTGGACATATCTTGGCTCCAAATTAACCGCCTCTTTAAGAAATTCAATTGCTTTATCATTTTCGCCTTTGAAAAAATACGTTTGAGCCAGACCCCAATAAGCCTGCTGGTTTTTGGGGCTAATGGCTAACGCCCCCAGCAACGTCTTCTCGGCCGAATCTATTTTATCCTGCTCTCCGGTGATCTGATAAAAAGTATTATAATGTCTGCCCAAAAGCAGAGTGATACGGAAGTCAGAAGGATTCTCGGCCATATTTTCTTTCATGGCTTCTTCAGCCAACCCAAAGCCGTTTACCACGACTTCCTTGCTTTGCTGGGCATCATATATGCTGTTTGCCAGTTTCTGGGAAAACTGCTCAGGCACCTCAAATATGGCTATGGGAGAAATTTTAAGAGCTTGTTGAAAAAAAGGAATAGCCTTTGCCATGTCTTTTGTCGCAATGCCCAAAACGGTCAAGCGCGAAGCTTTAGCAACCTGCACGTTTCCGAAATAGAAAGCGGCAACAGCCGCGATTATCAGCAAAGATGCGAAAAACGGATTAAGGCTGTTTTTCTTCGCGTCCAACTGCTCTTCAGCCGGCTTCTGGCTGTTTATTAAGAAACAAATGAAAGCTAAGCTCAGAAACAACAGCATATAGCTCGAAACCATATCAAACACCCAGAAATTTTGAAGGAAATAGGACAATAAAATGGCTATCATCCCCAGCGGAATAAGGATATTCTTTTTCTCAACTATCTTTGGCAGAAGCCGGAACATTCCAAAAGCTGCAATTACAAAGATAGACAAATAACTCAATAATCCCAAGATGCCCGAAGATGCAAGGGTATCAAAAACGATATTATGGGCCCTGTCATACCACAAATCTCCGCTTAAAGGCAAATTGGAACTGAAATATTTCGCAAAGGGAATATTAAAATTCTCCTGCCCCCAGCCTAACCAAGGCCTTTCTTTCCAGCCTTCAAAGGCTATTTTCCAAACAACATTTCTGGAATCATCTGAAAAATTATTAAACTGAGCAATTACACTTTTAGCAAAATCTGTTTGCAGCACCCCTATAATAATTAATACTACAAAAAATAAAGATAGAGGGAAAAACTTCTTTATTTTTTTGCTACCAGAGAATAATATACAACTTAATCCCAAAAATAGAGAGCCTATCAAAAAAGCTCCAATAGCACCCCGGCACGGCTCTTTGGAGATGAACAACCCCGCTAATAAAACCAGCAAACAGGAGCCGTAAAGAATCTTCCACCATCCCGATCTCGTAAAAAACAGGATAGCGGCAAAAAAGATGTAAAAAAGCAGGCAGGCCGCCAAAAAGGAAGTGTTGCCCAAAGTCCCCCCTCCTTTTGTCGAAGCATCGGTAGCATTAAAGGTATATATACAAATCAAAACGCCCACCATAATCGCAACGGTCAAAATCCTGTCCCAATATTTTTTTTCTTTAAAAACACCGGTCAAAACAATGTAAAATCCGAAAAGGTGCAAAAAGGTCAGGATTCCTGTCATTCTTTCAAATACGCTCCAGAAGCTCTTTGCAAAGTTAACTCCGAAAATGGAAGAAACGATTACTATTCCTAAAAACGCAACAATGGACCAGGTTAAAGCGTTACTCCTGGGCCTATACTTTGGATTGGAAACAAGCAACAATATGTAGGCAATAAAAATAATATCAACTATTATCCTGAAAAAAACAGTTTTCGGGGAAACGTAAGGGAAAAAATAAGATTTTATAAGAATAAAGGGGGTTAACAAAGCTACATAAGTCCCCCACTCTATAATCAACAAATAAATTTTCTCCAGGAAAGAACGACGACTGGGTTTCTCTTTCTCCTTATATTGGTTCACCTCTTTCCCCTCCTGTTTTTCTCTTGATCTTTTACCCATGATTTGATTTTATTAATTATTATTTTTAGCTTCTTTGTAGTTTGGAACGATTTTTTTCAAAATTTTAATCACCGTGCTCTTGTCCCCGTTTTTCCCGGCTTTCTCCAAATCTTCCAGCTCGCTGACTAATTTTGTTTTATCCACTTTAGAAAGACGCGATATGAATATCTTTTTATTTTTCGTAGCTATCACTCCCTCCTCTTTATTCAATATCTCTTCAAAAAGTTTTTCTCCGGGTCTCGGTTCGGTAAAAACTATGGGTATATCTTTATCGGGTTCAAACCCGGAAAGACGAATCATTTCTTTAGCCAAATCCAATATTTTAATCGGTTTTCCCATGTCGAGAACGAAAACCTCCCCTCCCTGTCCCATAGCTCCTGCTTGCAAAACAAGGAGACAGGCTTCGGATATACTCATAAAATATCTTTTCATTTCAGGATGAGTAACCTCCAAAGGCTCTCTCTTTTTAATCCTGTCCCTAAAAATAGGTATTACGCTCCCACGGCTATCTAGGACATTCCCGAACCTCACAGAAATGAACTTGGTTTTGTTGCTTGAACTTTGACAAATCATTTCTCCAACCCTCTTTGTAGCCCCCATCACCGAAGTCGGGTTTATCGCCTTGTCAGTAGAGATAAAAATAAACTTATCTGCGCCATGCTTTTCTGCAGCCTCAGCGACTGTCTTTGTTCCGAATATATTATTCTTGGCCGCCTCATCAGCCTCTGCTTCCATTAAAGGAACATGTTTATAAGCTGCGGCGTGAAAAACCAAATCGGGTTGGTATAAATTAAAAGTTTGATTGACCTTTTCTTCATCTGTAATATCCATAACTAGAAAAACTATACTTAGAGAAAATGTATTCAATTTTGGAAAAAAATTTCTTAATTCCTCTGCAATATTAAAAATACCTGTTTCATCCTGGTCTATTAAAACCAACTGTAATGGGCCAAATTTAACTACCTGACGACAAAGCTCAGACCCAATGGAGCCCGCCGCTCCGGTTATTAAAACCTTCCTGCCCTTAATAAACCCTTCAACCAAATTTTGATCCAATATAACCGGCTCCCTGCCCAACAGGTCTTCCGCCTGGACTTCCTTTAGAGAACCTATCGAGACTTTTCCTCCCATAATTTCCGACAGAGAAGGAATCGTTTTAATCTTTCTGATTCCGCCCTTTCTCCCCATGCCTACGGCTTTTTTTATCACGTCTGTTCCGGCCGAAGGCAAAGCTATAATCAGACCCTCTGCTTTTTCTTTTAAAATTATCTCCGGCAAATCCTGAATTTTACCGAAAACCTTGAGACCATGAATCATTATTTTCTGTTTCGCGGGACTATCGTCAACAAAACCAACCGGCAGGTAAACACTGTCTTTTTTATTTAAAATACTCCTTAAAATCTGCTCACCGGCCTCCCCTGCCCCTATGATCAAGGTTCTTTCCTTTTCGCCGGATTTCCCTCCGGAAAACATCTGCGAATAAATTCTTTTGGCAAAACGAATACCTCCGCAGAATACGAAAATGAAAAAATAGCTGATAAAAAGAGTAGACCTCGGGAAGCCGCTGAACACGGCGTGGTCCTTTAAAACAAAAAATGATGCTGTTAGAAATAAAAAACTGAAGCCGGTGGCTTTTATCAAAGATATCAGTTCCTGTGTGCTGACGTAATTCCAGGAGAAGGAATAAAGCTTGAAAAAGTAAAAAGTTGGAATGGAAAAAAACAAAGCTGAAACAATAAGGCTGAAGACGTTTAAAGAATATCTTTCCGGTATCGAACCTTCAAATCTGACCATAAAAGACAGGATAACCGAAAAAGATATTAAAAAAACATCTGCTACCAGAAAAGCAGCAAATCTTAAAATCGCCCTTCTCTCCAAAAAAATTTTCCTCAAAAAAGCGCTCATGTATATCTTTATTTTTTGTAAAAACTGCGGACACAGCTTATAACGTATTTCATTTCCTTGTCAGTTAATTCGGGATAAGTCGGCAGCCTTACAGATTCCGCCGCTATTCTTTCGGTAACGGGTAGCTTAAATTTTTCCATACCTAACCCCTTTAGTTTATGATTTGGAATTGTATCCCTAATCAAAAGCTCCACTCCTTTTTTGTCCATATATTTCTTGAATTTCCACATATTCTTTACCTTTATGATATATTCCTGATAAATCTGCTTTGGCTGTTGAATCGGTAAAACGCAAGGTAAACCCTTTAGGCCCTTATTATACATCATTCCTATCTCCCTCCGTCTCTTAAGCATTGAAGGATAATATTTAAACTTTATATTTAAAATCGCAGCTTGAATATTATCAAGCCTGCTGTTATATCCCCACTCCATTATCTTGGGCGCTTTTGGCTGGAATCCGTGCAATGCTCCCTGGGTGATATTCCAATGATTCCTCATTAATAAAAGCTTTTCATACAACTTTTTACTATCAGTAACTATTCCGCCGGCGTCCCCCGCTCCTCCCAAAGTCTTGGGAGATATGAAGCTGAAACATCCTGTATCCCCTATGCTCCCTGCCTTCTTTATGCCCCAATACGCTCCCAGGGCCTGGCAAGCGTCTTCTGCGACCCACAACTTATGTTTTTTGGCTATCCTCATAATTTCATCCATATCGCAAACCTTTCCCGATAAATGAACCGGAACGATTCCTACTGTTTTTTTAGTAATTGCTTTTTTAATTTTAGAGACATCCATCAAGCCGTCCTCTTTGGTGTCAATCAAAACAGGTTTAGCTCCCAGATGGACTATTTCCTCGATAGAAGAGATAAAAGTATGGCCAACAGTTATAACCTCGTCTCCTGGTCCGCAACCCAAAACCTTATAAGAAAGTTTTAAAGCATCCGTTCCGGAGTTAACTCCGACGGCATACTTTGTGCCAACGAATTTCGCCAATTTCCCTTCAAATTCCAGCACATCTTTCCTTAAGACAAAATTGCCCAAAGAAAAACATTTATCAATCGCCCTTAATATCTCTTTTCTATGCGCTTTGTAATACCTGCGATATCCTGAGTTGATAAAATCTACTTTATATTTCATATTTTTATATTTTGAACGTTAACGAAAAATATCTAAGGGATGCACAACATCCCGAAAGCTATAAGCTTATATAGGCCGGATTATTTGATTTATACATTTTTAACAAGACGCTTTTTAACTCTTTTTCTGTTTTGGGATAATGCCTTTTTATGTTGGGAAGATTTTTTAACAAATCTTCCACGTTCTCTTTTCCTCCTAAATTATGGCTAAAACCCACGAAGCCGCTTATTGATACGCCAACAAATTTCACATTCAGATTCTGGTAGCAGACATCACTCCTGATTTGCTCCAATGCGCGATAAAGCAAAAAAGGCGCCGTTGAATAACAATAAGGTTTCTTTCCTGATAAAGCCAAACCGGCCGCGATTCCTACCATTGATTGTTCTATCACGCCGCAGTTTATAAATTGTTTGGGGAATTTCTCTTGGAACTCTTCAAAAAATGAATAGCCCAAATCCCCGGTAAGAAAAATTATATTCTTGTCTTTTTTTGCCAATTCGCACAATATTTTGAAAAACTCTTTTCTTATCCCTGTCCCTTTTTGCGGTTGTAATTTAATTTTTCTTGATGGCATATTATTCTAATTCCTTTAAGGCCTGTTTTAATAATTCGTCATTAAGATTGCGATACTGCCAAGAGTATTCGTTTTCGCAAAATGATATCCCTTTTCCTTTTATGGTGTCTGCGATTATTACCAGCGGTTTTTTATGTTTCGCTTTCAAAGAGCTTTCTAATTCAGAAAAACTGTGGCCGTTAATTCTTTTAACCTGCCAGCCAAAACTTTCCCATTTATCTTTAAGCGGTTCCAATTTTAAGATTTCCTCTGTTTTGCCGCAGGCCTGAAGATAATTCCTATCAACAATAACCGTTAAATTATCCAGCTTGTGACGATTGGCAAAAAGAGCGCTTTCCCAGGTTGTCCCTTCCTCCAGTTCGCCGTCAGAAACCAGGCAATAAATTTTTCTTTTTCTGTCAGCCAGAGCCATTCCTACGGCCACCGGTAAACCATGGCCCAAGCTACCTGTTGACCAAATAACTCCTGGAACTTCTTTTTCGGCCAAAGGATATTTTTTAAGATAATAAGCGACCTTCTGGCGGCTGATAATCCCCTTTTCCGCCAAAATGGCATAAAGGGCGCTGGCTCCGCTGGCCTTGGAAAAAATAAAAATATCTCCCCTTTTTAGGATTCTGAAATACAGAGCTACGAGTATTTCGACGCAAGACAAAGCCGAACCAACATGGCAGGCATTGGCTTCAAGGCTGGCTTTAAGTATGTTTTTCCTTATTTTTTTAGCGAGAGCGCTTAAAGCGTTCTTAGAATTATGAGAAACTCTCTTATTGACCATATGGGTTATTTTAAACGTTTTTTACTAAAAAATCAATTGAAAAGGTGCAGCCTTCTGCACCGGAAATCTCTCCAAAAAATTGCCAACTTTCTTTGCCAGCATATTTTTTACTGAAATATCTTAAAAACAGTTTTAAGAATTATTTTTAAATCAAGCCAAAAAGAATGACTTTTGACATATTTCATCTGTAATTTAACCTTTATAGGTCTT
>Ga0265595_1000797_pt1 | contig 26514 bp, 18 predicted proteins | sample saktaG_15_FD_190148 | JGI IMG/M metagenome (GOLD analysis project Ga0265595, IMG submission 190148) | Saline water microbial communities from Sakinaw Lake, British Columbia, Canada - sak_2013_06_06_50m | ecosystem: Environmental > Aquatic > Non-marine Saline and Alkaline > Saline ...
AATCCAACAGAGGCTCCGACAGAAACTCCAAGAGAAACTCCGACAGAAACTCCGCGAGAAACTCCAACAAAGACTCCATCAGATACTCCGTCTTAGACTCCAACAGAGATTCCGTCTTAGAATCTGTCATAGCCCGTTTCCGACCCCTCTCGCGACCTCCGCAACTCGACCCCTCGACCCCTTTCCTTCCGCACTCGACCGATGGAGCGCTTCCCTCCGCCTTTGCCATTTCCCCTTTCCCCTTCTCCACTTGATCGCTGGACCACTTGACCACTAGACCACTTCTCTTCTCTTCCGCTTGACAGTGAGTAATCCCGGCCTATTCTACAGTTCCCTATGGAGACAGGATTCTTGCCGGCCTTGACGCAGGCTGCGGGTTTTTCCCTGGCTGCAAACCGACGCCGAGTCGCCCCTTCGACAAGCTCAGGACAAGCTCTGACGCCGATGAAATGGTCTCCTCTGTCTGGACACCGGCAGCTCGCGCGCCAGCGTACCCTGGCCTTGACGAAGGCCGGAAATATGGGAAGCGCCTTGGATTTCCTGACGCGGGGGAAATGATGTCACCGAAGTCCCAGTCGGCACATGCAGACAAGAGCCAGAAGCGCGACGGCGGGTACTACGCCATCAAGGGCTTTCTGTACCAGTTCGACAAGACCCTAATAGAAGTACTCAGGAATCCTGAAGCCGAGGTGGCGTTCGAGAACGAGCAAGACATCGACTACGATGTCTATGTCTTGCAGGTCAAGAACCACGAGAGCCAAGACTTTAGCACAGGGAGAATAAGGATGCCGGTCGTGGGCCTCCTTGAGTCATTCAGCAGAGACCGCTCCCGCAAGCTCTGCCTCTACTGCCACTTCAAGAACAAAGCCCCCGGCGAATGGCGGCCGAAGACTGGTGAGCTTGATGCTATCATCGGCAAGACCGCGCAGAAAAGGTTCCCGATACTCGCGCGGAAGCAGTTCGTGCGTAGTTTCCGGATTCGTTTCTCGGAGAACTATCAAGCCCAGTTCCGCTGGCTGGTGAGTGCCATTAGGACATCCTTCGGTTTGCATGATGATGGCACAGCCGCGCTGTACCATTCGATATTCCGTTCCAAGCTGCTTGACCGAAGCGTTCTGCAACGTCCGCAGAGGCATGTCAACTTGGATGACCTCAGAGGTTTCCTTAACGATGCCGAGGTCACGGTTTTCCAGTCAGCATACCACAAGTACTTGTCGGCGGTCAGGTATGTCAACGTGGTGAAGAGCCGGTACTTCCGTTTCCGGGAGCCGAACATCGAGGACTTCGAACGGCTGTTCATCGTCGAGTGCGAGGCGATCTGCGACGACACCACTCTGATTCGCCTTGCGACTCGCCTTGCACGCAAGTACTACCGTAAAGGAAAATCACCCCAGCCGTATCTATGCCTGCGTACCTCGAATGCACCCCTGCTCACTCGTGTCAAACGTGGGCTACTCGACTCGGGAACACGTTTCTTCGATGGCACCTGCTTCGACGGCGATTGCTTCCGACCAGCCGAACTGGCAAGGCGACGTATAGACGACGCCACTGTGACGATCAAGTTCGTCCCGGAGTCGCAGTTGACCACCCTTCTGGGGTGCGCACGCATCGATGAGGTGTACCAGCTTTTCACAAGCGCGCCCTGTGACCTAGCGTTCGGCGGGCGACAGGTTCGCATACAGGTGCAAGACGTCGAGCAGGCGGTCAGCCTGCTATCGTAGGGAGGATTGTGTGACTGAAACCGAGAAGAGCTTGAACGCAGTCGTGACTGGCGTGTATCCGAACAAGGTCGAGATCGAGGTGACCGACATCGAGAGCTTCAAACTTGCGGGAGAGAAGCTCTCCGTCGGTGCATTCGTGCGAATCTCCGACTCGGACGACTGTGCAATCATCGCGGTCGTGCAAAGCTATAGTATTCGGAAGGAGCAGGACGACCCTGATCGTCACTACGTCATTGAGGCAGTGCCCATCGGCTTTCTGAGCGCTCAGGGGGAATTCTCCAGGGGAGGCAACAACATTGCCATACCGCCCGTGGGAGTGTCGCCTGCGCCCCGAAGCGACATTCAGAGTATCTTCGGCCAGATTAAGCCTGCCAAGAGGTTCGAGTTCGCCTCCCTGATGCAGGATAAGCAGGTACGCGTACCGGTGGACGGGGACCGGTTCTTCAACAAGCATATCGCCATCGTCGGGTCTACTGGATGCGGCAAATCCTGCTCCGTGGCGACTATCTTGCGCAAGGCGATCGACGCCAAGGAGACCGGATTCACCGGACTCAACAACTCGCATATAGTAATCTTCGACCTGCACGGCGAATACCGCTCAGCCTTTCCAGATGCGAACCACTTGGACGCAGGCAGTCTCTTGCTGCCGTATTGGCTGATGAACGGCGAGGAACTGGAGGAACTCCTTGTCGAATCAGGCGAGAATCAAGCTTACAACCAAGCCAACCTACTCAGGCGCGTCGTGACGAGGAACAAACAAGTGAAGAGCGGGAATCCCAAGGTCCTCTTTGATTCGCCGGTGAGGTTTTCGCTCAAAGAGGTTTTGAACTGCATCACAAATCTGAGCACGGAAACCCGAAACTACAAGAAACCAGCGGAATGCAGTATCAAGAACGCGCCTGTATCATTCGAGAACGACAATGAGAGGTTCGACCGATACTTCAAAGACGTGTGCGAGTTCGAGGAACCGAAATCCCAGAGCCAAAGCAAGGGCACCTATAACGACGGCACGCTCGAGAAGTTCATCTCACGCATTCGCTGGAGGCTGACCGATGAACGTCTTGGATTCCTGCTTGGCTCCAAGGCTGAGGACCTCTCGTTCGAAGACACAATCCGCCAGATATTGGGTTACAAAAGGGACAAACAGGCCAACGTGACGGTTGTCGACCTAAGTGGGATACCATTCGAGGTATTGAGCATTACCGTCTCACTCATGTCGCGCATACTGTTCGAGTACGGCTACTACTACAAGCGGGTCATGAAGTCCGACGCGCCAAAGACCCCTCTGCTACTGGTGTATGAGGAGGCGCACAAGTATGTGCCCAAACTCTCAGGGGCACGGTATGGCGCCTCCCGGTATGCAATCGAACGGATAGCAAAGGAGGGACGGAAGTACGGAGTTACGCTGGCACTCGTGACACAGCGGCCTTCCGAAGTCTCAGAGACTATCTTCTCGCAGTGCAACAACTTCGTAGCCATGAGACTGACTAATCCAGATGACCAGAGCTACGTCAAGAGGCTGCTGCCCGACACCCTCGGCCCGCTGACAGAGGCACTTCCAACGCTCGATTGCGGCGAAGCATTGTTGCTCGGCGACGCAGTGGTGATGCCGTCGCTTGTGCGGATTGACCCATCCGCTCCCGAGCCATCGTCCAGTGACATTCCGTACCTTCAGGAATGGAAGCGACAGTGGCAAGACGTGGACTTCGCACTTATCACGAAGAAGTGGACGAAGTGAACCCGACTTCGGGGAACACTAACTTGCGTAATTCCGCGGCCGCAAGAAGGATCACTGACCCGGGCCGCGCGCCCGCGCATTTGACACGCCCGCCCGCAGATTCTAAAATCCCGCTGCAATCGAGGCGAATCCATGCGTGACGTAGAAACCGCAGAGATGCCTGTTTCACAAGATCCATCATCGTTCACGCTAAACATAGGGATTGATGGAAGAGCCCCGGCCGCGGAGTTTCACGCACTGCCACGCTTCGGACTCTACGTGATCTCGCATGGTCACCAAGTGCTGCGTGTCGGCGAGTCCGGTTCGGGCGAAGCCAGACTTAGGAAGGGATTCCGCGAGCCGTTGCGCAAGCTTGTGCGTGGCAAAGAACGCAAGAACTACCTCGCGTATGCGTGGCGCGATGACTACAGAGACAAGAGGCTCAAGGTGGACTACTTTGGGCTATCCGAAGAGCGATTCAGTAACAGCCAATTCCGCAGAGCACTCGAGGCCGAGGTGACATTCCAATTCCGCATCGCACACAGAGCTTGGCCCAGCAGGATGAACGAAATCCACTTCACCGAGGTCCATCGTACTGACCCTCTGCTCATCCAGGCAGCAAGGGTCATTCTCCTTCACTACGAAATCCGCCATGACGACGCACTCTAAACGGCTAGGGGGCAATTCCGGAGACGCAAGAAGGACCACCGACCTCGCCCACGCGCCAGGCGCGAGTCTTGACTCTCGCCATGAGCAAGCGTAACATCCACCCATGACCGAGCAGAACTCCAGCGGGTCAGGTGGCCTTCCACCCCGCCCGACGTTGGCCAAAGCGCCGAAAGGGACAAGTGTCCCTGACAATCGAGCACGCGCCGACGGACTCTGGCGATTGGCGGATGAGGACCGTCGGGCCGGTAGGCGACCTAGCATCTCTAGGATATTGGAGCAGGCGCGCAAGACCGGGGTCGACTTCGATGTCGATGATGTTCGGACGCTGATGCTCTGGTACGGGAAAGAAGTCGGGATGTACTACGTACCTAGGTCAGTTGCGGGGTTCTTCGAGTTCGCCGTAGCCGGCCGGAAGGTAAAGACCTTCTGTGATCCTTGGGCAGGTGCTGGGCTCTTGGCGGTGCAGCTCATACGCCAGACGCGACCGAATCAAGCCTACGTGATCTGCGACGATGCATCTGCGACAAAGGTGGCGAAGGCCCTTGGAAGAGGCCTGCGCATCGATTGGCTTGAGGGTGATCCCCTCTCACAGCTCGAGCATGTCATGGAGCCGTTGGACCTAGTTGCATCGATTCCGCCCATGGGCGCGAAGATGACGACCGTCCTGCCACTGTCTTTGAGGGGACCACTTTCCGTGAGGGACGAGGCGGGGTTCACGATTGTCTTTCAATCTTGCCGCCAGTTACGTGCAGATGGGCTGGGCGTTTTCGTTGTGCCAGAGGCCTACGTATGGGCAAGTCGTCACGCCAGTACTCGTGACGCGCTCAGGCGCAACGGGCTGCGGCTGAAGGCCGCATTGTCCCTTCCCCTTCAGACATTCTACCCGTACACCGCAGTCGGCACGTGTCTGCTACTAATAGAGAATGGTGAACAGGGACCCCTCTATGTCGGTCAGTTGACGGACGACATGGAACGCAACCGAGCCTTGTTTGCCAACATGAACCGCGGTGTCGAGAGTGCGGAGCCGGCGCTTGGACGGTTGGTCGACATTGACACGTACCGCGGGTTCGCCGCCATCGAAGTCGAGGAACGTGTGCTGCGTTTGGCGAAGGAAACCGGCTCCCGCGTGGTCCGTTTGGGCGACATTTCGGAGCAGGTCATGCTCACAAAGGCCTCAGAGCTCCCGGGGTTTCACGAACATCCCAACGCCATCTACGTGCCCCTAACCGGCCGGAGTGACGTGGTTTCATCGCTATCCGAGTTGAAACTGAAGCCACATAACTACGTGCAGGTGGCGATCGCGAACGCGTCGGCTGAGGCCACCTATGTCGCGGCATTCCTGAACTCGTCCACGGGCATCTACCTGCGTGAGCAGGCGTGTTCGGGCACGGCAAGTGCCAGGATGCAGAAGAGCATGGTGGGCGAGATACTCGTGCTACTCCCAGACCGGCAGACGCAACTGAAATCAGTGGAGGGCCGGACCCGAGTGGCGGGATTGATCAGCGAACTCAGGGGACTTGAGCAACGCATCTGGTCGGAACCTACGAGAGTTGATGCGCACCTGCAACGGCTGAATGAACTTGGGGAGGGACGCTTGGTTCCGGTCGCCCGTCACGAGGACAACACCGCCTCTAAGGTAACGGTCTCCGCGTCCCGAACGAAAGGGTTTGCCTCGCTTCCTTTCCCGCTTGCATACCCTTACAGGCTCTTGGGACCAATCGACGCCCCGGCCGAGAGATACCAGGAACTAATGCGTGTGTGCGAGAATACCTTGGCGTACCTGGCGTCGGTCGGACTGGCAATGGCCGCCAGGTTCGTACCGAAGGAAATGGTCGGACACCTGCACTTAGGCCAAGATACGTTGCGCAAGTACTGGCGTGGAGGCATCTCCCCTGGTGACTGGGTGACAATCGGCAGAGAGTCTGCTCGTATCCTGCGCAGCAGGACAACGTCCACTGCGGCTGAGGCCTACGCTGGTATCTGGTTCCGTGGGACTGGCAGTAAACAGTCCGATTTCGGAGAACTCGTCGGTAACATGGCGACCGCGATCAACAACTTCAAGCACGGACGCGGTCCGAGGGTTGAGCCGGAGCATCGGTGCGAGGGCGATAAGGCAGATGGCAATCTGCGCGCAGTATTGGATCGCATGAGTTTTCTTGCCCAATACCCGCTGAGACTGGTGTTGGCGTCGGACGTAGACTGGCAGACAAATCGAAATGTCTTGAAGACGACGCTGTATATGGGCGACCATCCGGCAATGGACCTTGAGTCTGTCGAGCACGAAAAGCCCTTGCCAAAGGACAAGCTGTACATGCAATTGGAGCGAAATGAGTGGGTATCCATGCATCCGCTGCTATCGGTGCAGTATTGTCCGACCTGCCATGTTCGCGAAACGTATCTCTTGGATTACTGGGCTGGGCCGACCGAGAAGACTGTACTCAAGAGCTTCGAACGCGGCCACACAATTGACCTAGCTAGCGGCGCAGAAGAGGCTACGGGGCTAGGCCCCGATCTAACGGCATGGATGAGAAGCCTGTTTGGTGTATGAGCGAATCCCGCGGACGCAATAGAGAATTACAGACCTCGGCCGCGCGCGCCCATTTGACAAGCCCATCTGGGCATTTCAGATTGCAGATTGTAGATTGCAGATTACCCGACGCTGCCAGCCGTTTGACATCCGTCCCCGCGAGTTCTAGAATCCGACTATGTGTGAGCCGACGTCGCCCTCGACGGCTGCCCATGGGCGGAATCACGGGCAGGAAGACATGACCGTCGCACGTCCGCTCGTCCGTCCGGCTCTGTTCCTTGCCGCCATGGTTCTGCTGGCAGGCAGCGCGTGCGTGCCGCCCATTGCCTTTCACGACGGCCTGCCGGCCTGGGCTCCGGCGCCAGGAGGAGTCGAGTGGCGGGTCGGTTATCAACATCTCTCGGCATTCGGTGCCGATTCGTTCAACTTCCTCGGGCAGCCGTTCGCCATCCCGGATTTCAGCGTCGGCTATTTGACACCCGGCGTGCGCGTGGGGCTCAATCGTGAGCCGCTGGCTGCAGAGCTGGGATTGACATCAGTCATAAAGGCCGCAGGAGGCTTCTCGGCCCTGTTCGGGGGCGAGGTCGGACTTGGCTACAACGACCCGAGTATCAGCGTCATGTTCCGCCCGAGCCTCTATCTGCTCAACTTCTACAGCGATGACGAGAGCGGAACCGGTGCGGTTGTGGCCCCCTGGACGCAGGCGTCGCTGCTGGTGGGAAACGGGTATCGCGCAAGAGGACTGAATTACGCGCTCGGCGGCCGCGTCAGCAATTATGGCGCCGGGCCGCTTGCGATCATCGGTTACAATCTGCGGCCGGTCGAGTTCCGTGCCGAGCTTTCGTACATGCTGCCGGTTTCGTACTACGCGACCGGCAGGGTGTTGACAATCGGGCTCACAGCCGCGGCCCCGACCAAGCCCGAGCCGAAGCCGGAGTCGAACTTCCGGTGACGCAACAGGAGACCTCTACCCTCGGCCACGAATGGCAAACAGATATTGTCGGACTAGGACCGGGGGCGGTCGGCTGCGGTTGGAGCGGGTTCGACCGCGGGCGCGTGGACGACGCCAATCAAGCCGTCGATGGAGAGGTCTTCGTCTGCATCCGGCCAGTGAATGCCGTAGCCGGACGGCGAGACCTCGAAGTTCTCCCGCTGCTGCTGCGTGGCTCGGGCAAGCCTCTCCGACTGCTCGGTGATGTCAATCCGGAACTGCCTGCCGTCCACGGTCAACGTCAGCGTCACCCCCGACAGCCCAATCTTCTCGACCGTGTGTGCCTTATCCATTCTTCTGCTCCTGAAAGCGCTTCCCGAAGAAGAACCGCCACCCGAGTATCAGTAGAATCGTAGGCATCAGGGGTAGAATAGCAGGAAGCCCTACCCTGTCAAGCCGGGGGATTTCGGGGATGCTTCACTGGACATGATTCCGATACGAAATCAGAGACAGTCCCCTATTGGGCGATGTCCCAGGCCGACGCGCGACGACGTCTGCCCCGCGAGCAGCGCAAGCCGTGAGCCGTAGGCCGTGACGCGCCCTGCGGGCGCGAGTTCCCTGTGACCAGTTACCAGTTCGCAGTGGCGGACTCCTGATTCCAAACAGCCAAAGTGCCGCCGATGTCACGCGGTTGAGCCATCGGATGGCACCTGCCTGCGGCAGAGCATCATGAACCAGGCCATACCGCGTACGGATCGTAGATTACCGATTGGCAGACAGGGCTTGCGCGGTGTACCCTAAATGGGTACAATCGTACCCTAAATGGGTACGCAACCTTCCGACCGCATCGGCGAGGTCCTGTTCGGCCGGACACGGCGGGCCGTGCTGGCGCTGCTTTACGGCCACGTTGACGAGGAGTTCTACCTGCGCCAGATAATCCGGGCAGCCGGCGTCGGGCAGGGCTCAATGCAGAGGGAGCTGAAGAACCTCGTCGCGTCCGGGCTCGTGCTCCGGCGGGCGCATGGCCGGCAGGTGTATTTCCGGGCGAACTCAGACAACCCTGTCTACAAGGAACTGCGCGGTCTTCTGCTGAAGACGGCCGGTGTCGCTGACGTGCTCCGAGAGGCGCTGGCGCCGTTGGCCGCACGTATTGCGGTCGCGTTCGTGCACGGCTCCATCGCACGGGGCGATGAACGCCGGGCGAGCGACGTTGACATCATGGTGGTAGGAGACGCGTCGTTTGCCGAGGTGTCACAGGCGCTGGGGCCAGTGCAGCAGCGGCTCGGGCGCGAGGTGAACCCGACCGTGTATTCACCGGCCGAGTTCAGGAAGAAGCTCGCCGCCGGTCACCACTTTGTCAAGAGCGTCACGGAACGTGAGAAGTTGTTCTTGTTCGGCGATGAGCACGACTTTAGACGTCTGGGTAAGTAGCGGATCGCTGCAAAGGCACACGACCAGTCCGCAGGAGGTCGCTGACCTTTTGTCAATCGTAGAGCGCGACCTCGTCGTGCGCTGGCTGCAGGAGCATCACCCCCGCCTGCTGGCGAAGTAGCGCGGTCCCGTTTCGAGTCCCTGGTTTCAAGGCCTTGGTTCGTAGTTCTCGGTTCCCAGCACACTCAACCCCTGTAATTCCGGGGACGCAACAGAGAATTACTGACCTCGGCCCCGCGCCCGCTGTGACGAACTCCTGAGCCCCGGCCGGCCGCCTTGACATCCATACCCGCAAGCGTAAGATACGGTTAGTGGTGCACCCGGATCCCGTCCGGGGCTGACGCGGAAGGGTCACGGCAGGATGTCCGCGAATCCACCCGGAGTCAGCGTGGGCGATTGGTACATCCGCAAGGAGTGACAGATGACAACGAAGAAGAATCCCGCAGTCGGTATGCTGATGGTTTGGCTGGCGGTCGCCGCGACCATCGGGACCGCTTCGGCAGATTGGGGCACGACCACGGTGCCCGTAGGCTCGAGGCCCTGGGGCGTGGCTCTGAACCCGGTCACCAACAAGATCTACGTCGCCAACAACAACAGCGGCAACGTGACGGTCATCGACGGCGCGACCAACGACACGACCCTCGTAGCCGCGGGCGCGAACCCCTACGCCGTAGCGGTGAACCCCGTCACCAACAAGATCTACGTCGCCAACTACGGCGGCAATAGCGTGACGGTGGTTGACGGCGCCACCAACAACACGACCCTGGTGCCCGCCGGCTCGACCCCCATGTCCGTGGCGGTGAACCCCGTCACCAACAAGATCTATGTTGTGAACAACAGCAGCAACAACGTGACGGTCATCGACGGCGCAACCAACGATACGACTCTCGTTGCCGCAGGCGCGGACCCCTACGCCGTGGCGGTGAACCCCATCACCAACAAGATCTACGTCGCCAACTACGGCGGCAATAGCGTGACGGTGATTGACGGCGCCACCAACGATACAACCCTGGTACCCGCAGGTACGCTTCCCAATGCGATAGCGGTGAACCCGGTCACGAACAAGATCTTCGTCGCGAACGGCGTCAGCGGCAACGTGACGGTCATCGACGGCGCCACCAACGACACGACCACGGTTCCAGCAGGTACGTACCCCTGTGCCGTAGCGGTGAACCCGGTCACCAACAGGATCTATGTTGTAAACAGCGGCAGCAACAACGTGACGGTCATCGACGGTGCCACCAACGATACGACCCTGGTCCCAGTAGACTCGGGACCCAGGACTGTCGTGGTCAATCCAGTCACCAACAAGGTCTACGTCGCCAACTGGCACGGAGGCAATGTCACGGTCATCGACGGTGCCACCAGCGAGACGACGACGGTACCCGCTGGCGCGAACCCTCGTCCCGTAGCGGTGAACCCGGTCACCAACAAGGTCTATGTCGCGAACTTCGGCAGCGACAATGTGACGGTCATCGACGGCGCAACCAACGGCACGACCCTGGTGGCCGCAGGCAACAGCCCCTGCGCCGTAGCGGTGAACCCGGTCACCAACAAGACCTACGTCGCGAACGAAGGCAGCAGCAACGTGACGGTGATCGACGGCGCAACCAACGATACGACGCTGGTGCCCGCCGGCAATGGCCCCTGTGCCGCAGCGGTGAACCCGGTCACCAACAAAATCTACGTCGCGAACAGAGGCAGCGACAACGTGACGGTCATCGACGGCGCAACCAACGACACGACTGCGGTTCCAGCAGGTACCTACCCCGGCGCCGCGGCGGTGAACCCGGTCACCAACAAAATCTACGTCGCGAACGGCATGAGCAACAACGTGACGGTGATCGACGGCGCAACCAACGACACGACCACGGTTCCAGCAGGTACGTACCCCTGTGCCGTAGCGGTGAACCCGGTCACGAACAAGATCTACGTCGCGAACTACAACAGCGACAATGTGACGGTGATCGACGGCGCAACCAACGGCACGACTACGGTACCGGCAGGTACTTACCCCCGTGCCGTGGCGGTGAGCCCGGTCACGAACAAGGTCTACGTCACGAACGAAGGCAGCGACAACGTAACGGTGATCGACGGCGCAACCACCGACACGACCCTGGTGCCCGCAGGCAATGGCCCCTGTGCCGTAGTGATGAACCCGGTCACCAACAAGGTCTATGTCGCGAACTTCGGCAGCGACAATGTGACGGTCATCGACGGCGCAACCAACGGCACGACCCTGGTGGCCGCAGGTGACGGCCCTTATGCCGTGGCGGTGAACCCGGTCACGAACAAGATCTACGTCGTGAACCGGGGTAGCGACAATGTCACAGTAATCGACGGCGCGACCAACGGCATGACCACGGTGGCCGCAGGCGACGGCCCCTGTGCCGTCGCGGTGAACCCGATCACGAGCAGAACTTGTGTCGCCAACGAAGGTAGCGACAACGTAACGATACTAGCCGATGCGCCGGCCAGCGACACGAAGGTGCACGCCGCATTCGACCGGCTGCCGGGCGACACGACTGCGCCTGCGCGACCGACCCTGACCGGCAAGGGCGTGAACCGTTCGACGCCGGAGCGGACAGCGATGATGGGAGTCGGCAACCGGGTGAATACCAGCCAGGCTGGGTGGGGCTGGGCAGCGGTAATCTCCGGTGCCGGAACCGATTCCGTCACGTGGACCTACAACTGGGGCACGGACTCGCTGATTCTGGGCGAGAACTTCGTCTGCTGCGTGCCGCTTGAAGACCAGGCTGCGACCACCAACAACCTCGGACTTGGGACACCGTTCGCGGGTAACCTGGAGGTGTACCCGGTGTACCGGATAGCACACTATGTCGGGCAGGAGGACGCTCCAGAACGCGAAGTCAGGGTCACGAAGCTGCCCACCATAATCCGTGGCGTGCTGTTCCTGGACGGGGACTGCCCACGCACAGGCACCGTCCCCAGGACCGTCCTACTCGATATTTCAGGCCGCAAGGTGCTGGAGCTTCAGCCGGGCGCGAATGATGTGCAAGGGTTCGCTCCCGGCGTCTACTTCGTGCGATCCGAGCCATCGACGGTCACCAAGGTGGTTATCCAGAGATAGTAGGCCACTGCCTGCTCCGGCCGCCGCGACGGGGGCAAAGAAGGACACCTCCCCAATTTCCACCACGAACTATGTCAAGGCTCGTCTCGAAGACACGACCCCATTCCGCCCGCCCATTTGACACACCGCGCGCCCTCGGCGCGAGTTTCCAGTCCCCAGTTCGCGGTCATCGTAGTCCCACTTCTGGCTTCTGATATCTGCATCCTGACTTCTGCCTTCGGCTGGGAGTTGCTGCCCTGGTGTCTTGGTGATTCAACGTCGGGTTCGGGGTTGGAGTACTCGGCTTGACTGGAGCCGAACCGCAGGTTATGTTCTACCAGTTCTATCGCAGTCAAAGGAGGAACAATGCGAACTAGAAGCGTCCTGTTGACGCTGACGTTGTGCCTGGCGGTGCCGGCCGCTCTGCAGGCGGCGAACGTCTGCGTCTGGAATTACGATTCGCTCGACCGGTTCTACGACCCGGCGGTCGGCGATTCGGTCAACTGCGCCTACCACGTGGAGAAAGCGCTGACCGACCTCGGCCATACGGTCACGGTTTCGGAAAGCACCCTGCCCGCCAGCCTGGAGGAGTTCGACGCCGTCTTCTGCCTGATGGGCTGGTACCGGTGTTGAGGGGACAACTGCACCGTCGGTTCGACGGAAATGGCCCAGTTGATTTCCTTCCTCAATTCAGGTCGCCCGGTCTATACCGAGGGCGGTGACTTCGGGTACGCTAACAGCACCAGCGAGCTCTGGCCCTTTTTCGGCACGTCGTATCTCGGCGACGGCTATGGGAGTTCCACCGGCAACGTTCGGTCTTTAACCGGGGAACCCGGCTCGTTTGTCGAGGGCCTGCTATTCGAGTATCCGTATCAGCAGGGACCGGATAGCTGGGTGGACGAGTTCGGCTCTGACGGCGGCACTGTCATTCTGCGCAGCCAGGATAGTATCGGGCGAGCAGTCTGCAACGAGGCTTCCGGCTACCGTACCATCTTGTCTTCAACCATCTTTGGCGCGATGAGCGGAACCGACGGCGATGCCTTGATGGCGGCATACATGGAGTACTTCGTGCTCGGCACCGGTATCAGCCAGAACGAACAGCCGAGAATCGTCGCGACGGCAGCGGTGGTTCCGAGCGTAGCCCGGGTCGGCCGGGCCGTGCGGCTCGAGACTTCCGGCCCGGCGCGCGAGCTGTCCGTGCTCGACGTCAGCGGCAGGGTCGTGACCAACTGGCGGCTCCCGGCCGGAGAAGCTGTGACAACATGGAACGTCGGCTCTGATGTCGCACCCGGTACCTACTTCCTGCAGGTCCGGGCCAACGGACGCCCCGAGACCCACCCGTTTACGATATTGCGCTAGAGCCGCCCGACATACGAACACCGGGGACGCGTCGATTGCGTCCCCGGTTCTGTTTCGCGGGCGTCCGCAGCCGCATTGGTTCGCCGCTGGCAGTGTCGGGCTCGTACCACGTCTCCTAGTGTGGTGAGTACCTTGACAACACAACAGGACAGGCTGGTGCGTGTCGAACATGTCATTCTGAACCCTTCGCTTGCCGTCATTCTGAGCACAGCGAAGTATCTTCGGCTCCGAAGACTCTTCGCCTTACAGATCAGAGAGACAAACCCATGCGGTGTTGCCGGGTGTAAGGAACCGTCAGTTGCAGGACACCAGCTCTGCCTCTGCCAACCGACTGACTCGGCCGCCATCGGCCCGTGGGCCGAACAGCGGGAAGCACGCCCGGCCGCGGGACTTGACTTCCGGCTCCGGCTGCCGCAATATGGACGTAGTCAGCCTGTCAGGCTGCGGGAGGTAAAATGAAGCCGAAGCTCGTCCTGTTTGCCGTTTGTTGCCTGCTGTATGCCCTGTGCCCGGCCCAGTGGCTGGAGACGGAAATCCTGTTGCCGGATTCACTGGGGAGTTTGTTCGACCCATCGGCGCTTGAGTACAGCATCTGCAACAACAAGGTGTATGTCGGATGCGATTCCGGTGTGCTTGTGGCAGACGGTACCACGTGCGAACGCCTGGCCCGCATCCTGACCGGTGGCCGCGTAGGGGCTCTCTGCTGCAACCCGAAGAACAACAAAGTCTACTGTGCCAACGGCCGCACCGGCACCGTGACAATCATAGACGGCGCGTCGAACTCCATCCTCGCTACGGTCGCGGTCGGAAGCTCCCCTGCCGCCCTCTGCTACAATCCGCAGAACAACAAGGTCTACAGCGCGAATGCCGGCAGCAACAACGTGAGCGTCATCGACGGCACGACGGACTCGGTCATCGCCACGGTGGCGGTGGGAGTCTTTCCCATCGCCCTTTGTTACAACCCGAAAGACAACAAGGTCTGCTGCGCGAACAAGGGTAGCGACACCGTGACGGTTATCGACGGCGCGACGGACTCGGTTCGCGCCAGGGTCCCGGTCGGAGACCGCCCCAGCGCCCTCTGCTACAATCCACAGAACAACAAGGTGTACTGCGCGAATCACGCCAGCGATGATGTGACGGTGATCGACGGCGCAACGGACTCGGTCCTTGCCACGGTCCCGGCTGGCAACAACCCCAACGCCCTCTGCTACAACCCGCAGAACAACAAAGTGTACTGCGCGAACCGCGGCAGCGACGACGTGACGGTTATCGACGGCGCGACGGACTCGGTCATCGCCACGGTGGCGGTCGGAAACCACCCCAGCGCTCTCTGCCACAACTCTGAGAATAACAAGGTCTACTGCGCGAACAGCGACAGCCCCATAGCCACCGTGATAGACGGCACGACGGACTCGGTTGTTGCCACGGTTGAGGTCGGGGAGTTCCCCGAAGCCCTCTGCTACAACCCTGAGAACAACAAGGTATTCTGCGCCAACATCGCAACCGCGAGCGTCGCCGTCATAGACGGCGCAACCGATTCGATCCTCGCCTGGATACCGATTGGAAGCAGCCCCTGGGCACTGTGCTACGCACCCGAGAACAGCAAGGTCTACTGCACGAGCGACTTGAACAATACCGTCTCCGTGATAGACGGCCCGACAAACTCGGTCCGTGCAACGGTGGCAGTCGGTCTCCAGCCTCGCGTCCTCTGCTACAATCCGCAAGACAACAAGGTATACTGCGGGAACGACGACGGCGCCAGTGTATCAGTGATAGACGGCGCTACGGACTCGGTTGTTGCCACGGTCACGACCGGACAGAGACCTATTGCCCTCTGCTACAACACGCGGGACAACAAGGTGTACTGCGCGAACTGGTACGACGCCAACGTGTCGGTGATAGATGGCGCGACGGACTCGGTCATCGCCACCGTCCCGGTCGGGTCCAACCCCGAGGTCCTCTGCTACAACCCACAGAATAACAAGGTCTGCTGTGCCAACAGCGCAAGCCGCACGGTGACTGTGATAGCCGGCGCTACGGATTCCGTCCTCACTACCATCGCGGTCGGGAGTTCGCCCCGTGCCCTTTGTTACAGCCCGCAGAACAACAAGGTCTACTGTGCCAACAGCGGCAGCGGCGACGTGACGGTTATCGACGGCGCGACGGACTCGGTCATCGCCACGGTGGCAGTCGGAGACTACCCCAGCGCTCTCTGCCACAACTCTGAGAATAACAAGGTTTACTGCGCGAACACTTACGGTCATACCGTGACGGTGTTAGACGGCGTGACAAACTCGGTCCTCACCACGGCTGGATCCGGGACCCATCCGTGTGCCCTCTGCTACGATGCCCGGAACAACAAGGTCTACTCCGCGAGTTTCTACGACTACACTGTAATCGTGATGGACGGCGCGACGGACAGCATAACCAACACTATCGGGGTGGGCATTTGGCCGAGGGCCCTTGCCTACAACCGAGCCCAGAACCGGGTGTATGTGGCTAACTCCGAGGGGTCGGGCATCTCCGTACTTCGTGATTCGGGCGGCTCGATTGCGGAGGGGGTGGGCGTGCAGGCCCCGGACTCCAAACCGCCTCCGACCGTCATCAGCGGCATCCTGCGGATGGCGAACGGCGCCGGGCAAATGACGAGAGGCAAGCTGCTCGATATCTCCGGTCGCAAGGTACTCGACCTGCTACCCGGCGCGAACGATGTGCGCGGGCTGGCGCCGGGCGTGTACTTCGTGGACGAGGAACCTCAGACCGCAAGCCACGAGCCGCAAGCTGTGCGCAAGGTCGTCCTAACGCGGTAGTCGTCAGAAGCCGGAAAACCAGTCAGCCCAGCAGTCCGTCTCGGACATCCCACCCGGCGTCTGCCGACGCATGGCATCCGCCCGGACAGAACAGGAGCTGAGACCACCGCGTCAGGGCAAGCCTGAACTGACCTAGGCGGCTGGTCCAGAGTCTGTTAGGCCCTACAAGACCCACTCAAGACGACATTCCGGGAGTCGCGGTGCGATTCGCGAAGGAATTTCCGAGCCGGTTTCCGGAGCGAGTCCGCAGGTGAGTTCGCAAGCAGGGCTGCACTGTCTGCGGGACGGCGGCTGCGGCAGTTCCGAGTATGATCAAGCAGCGGGGCGCGGATGTCCGCGCCCCGCTGCTAGTGAGTGACTGGCTACTGGCCGGGCGCGTCGGACGCGCGCGCGGCCGCAGAAGCGGTCCGTCGCTGGCGGGCGCGCTCGGACCGGTTCTCGAAGATGACGTAGAGCACCGGGATGAAGACCAGCGGCAAGAAGGTTGAGACGATCATGCCGCCGATGATGGACCGGCCGAGCGGCGCCCAGAGTTCGGAGCCTTCGCCGAGCTGCAGCGCGAGCGGGAAGAGGCCGAAGATGGTCGTGAGCGAAGTCATGAGGATGGGCCGGAGCCTTACCCGGCCACCTTCTTTGACCGCGTCAATAAGGTTCATTCCCTTGCCGCGCCGGAGCTGGTTCACGTAGTCGATGTAGACGATGCCGTTGTTTACCATGATGCCCACCAGCACGAGGACGCCGAGGCCGGATGTAATCGAAAGAGGTGTCCTCGTGACAAAGAGCGCCCAGAGCACGCCGATGAGCCCAAAGGGCACGGTGAACATGATGATGAACGGGTCGCGGAGCGACTCGAACTGGGACGCCATCACCATGAAGACGAGGGTGAGCGCGATGAGGACTATGAGCCCGAGGTCGCGGAAGCTACTCATCATGTCCTGGTACGACCCCGTGAGTTTGAGCTCGAATCCCGGCGGGGTCGGGATCTTACGGAGGGCAGCGATGATGTGCTGGGCTGCCTGGCCGCTTGAGGCGCCGACCGGCTTGGCGGTGATGCGGACGACGCGCTGTGTGTTCTCGTGCTCGATGGTGAGCGGGCCGGTGCCGATCCGGACGGTAGTCAGGTTCTTGAGCGGGACCGGACCCATCGGGCCGTTGACTGTCAGGTTCATCACCTGGGTAATCGTCTGGCGCTGGTCAGGCTGGAGCCGGATCAGGATGTCGTACTCCTTGCCGCCGACGCGGAATGCCGTGGGTGAGTAGCCGGTGATCTGGGTGTTGAGCGCGGCGCCGACCTGGTAGGGCGTCAGGCCGTAGAGCGCGGCCTTCTGCCGGTCGATGGTGAACTCGACTTCCGGGTTGCCGGTCTCGCGGCTCGATTTCACGTCCACGAGAGTGGGGATGGCATTCATGGCGGCGAGCACCTTGGCGGTGAGTGAGTCGGCCGTCGCCAGGTCGTGGCCGAGTATGTCGACTTCGATGTTGTTCCCGCCGCCCATGAAGCCTGAGGCCATCATGTTGGCCGCCGCAAAGACCTTGAGGCCGGGGACCTCGCCCGCCTTGTCACGGATGCCCTGGTCGATCTGCTCCACCGAGTGCTTGCGTTGTCGCTTGGGCTTCAGGATCAGGTTGAGCGTGGCGACGTTGTTGCTTGCGCCGCCGAAGATGGCGCGGAAGCCGCCCTCGCCGCTCCCCGAGCCGACCTGGACCGAGACGCCGTCCACATCGTCCTTCCAGTTTTCCATGACGTACTTCTCCACCACGCCGACCGCGGAGTCGGTCGTCTCGAAGCTGGTGCCGACGGGCATTTCGGCGGTAAGTTGGTGGTAGAATCCTTCCTGGGTCGGCATGAATTCGGTGCCGATGAACGGGATGAGGCCGAGGCTGACAGCCAGCAGCACGGCCGCGCCGATGACAACCAGCCGGCGGTGCCCCACGGCCCAACCGATAAGCCGGGAGTAGCCTTGTTCAAGGCCGTTGTACATCCGCTCGCTCCACGCGAGCAGACCTTTCTCGGATTGCGGTGCAACCGGCCGAGCACCTTCGCCTTCGCCCTTTCTGAACCGGATCTTGACCCTGGGCAGGAAGCGGCTGGAGAGCATCGGAATCAGGGTCAGGGCTACGGCAAGCGAGGCCGCCAGCGACCCAACCACGGCCCAGACCAGTTCGCGGAAGAATATCAGCAGGAGGCCGCGCATCAGCAGCATCGGCAGGAAGACAACCACGGTGGTGAGCGTGGACGCGGTGATTGCCATCGCGATTTCGTTGGCGCCGACACCCGCCGCAGTGACCGGGTCGTCACCCTCCTCGCGGTGGCGGTAGATGGACTCGAAGGCGACAATGCCGTTGTCCACGACCATGCCGACGGCTATGGCCAGACCTGCCATCGAGAGGACGTTTATCGAGTAGCCGAGGATGAACATGAAGAAGACGGCGAAGAATATCGATATCGGGATGGAGAACGCGACGAACATGGTGGCACGGAAACGGCGCAGGAACAGGAACAGGATCATGATGGCGAGGATGCCGCCGATGAGGATGTTGCTGGCCACGTTGGAAACGGACTTCTTGATCTGGTCCGAGCTGTCGAAGATGAGGTTCACTTTGGCGCCGGACGGCAGGGTATTCTCAATCTTGGCCATCTCCTTAGCCACGCCCTGCGCGACCTGGATGGTGTTGGCATCGGGCCGGCGCTGGATGATGATGAAGACGCAATCCTTGCCGTTGAGGCGGGCGGCGCTCGTCAGCTCCTCCGGGCCCCACTCGACCCTGGCCACGCTGCGCAGCAGGATCGGGGTCATGCCCTTCACGCCGATGACGGTGTTGCGGAGCTGCTCGACGTCGTCGTACTGGCCGATCAACCGGAGCAGGTAGTGCCCGTCCGGCGTCGAAATCCCGCCCACCGGGTAGTTGAGATTCTGCGCCTGCAGCGTCGCCATCAGCGCCTCGTTGGTCACGCCGGCGTCGGCCAGTTCGCGGCCGTCGACGTCGATGTGGACCTGGCGGACCGCGCCGCCCGACACCGAGACCGAGGCCACGCCCGGCACGCGCTGGAGCAGTTCGGACATGTCGTCGGCGAGTTGGCGCAGTTCGGCCTGGTCCATGTCGCCGGTGAGCGTGTACTGGGCAACCGGCATCAGTGACGTGTTCAGCTTCAATATGAACGGCGTCTGGACCGCATCCGGCAAAGACGCCTCGGCCATGCCCAGCCGGTCACGGATGTCAGCCGAGGCCGCGTCGAGGTTGGCGCCCCAGTCGAACTCAAGCGTGATGATCGAGATGTTCTCGACCGACTTGGACGACACCTTCTTCAGGCTCGGCGTGCTCCCGAGCTGTTTCTCCAGCGGCAGCGTGACCGAAGCCTCGACCTCCTGCGGGCCGGCGCCCGGGTAGACGGTGCCAACGATGACCATCGGGACAGTGATCTTCGGGAGGGTGTCGACCGGCATCCGGCTGATACCGACCATGCCGAAGACCAGCAACGCGACCGCGATCATCACGGTCGTTACGGGCCGGCGGATTGAGCTGTCTGACAGCTTCATCGGACGCCTGCCTCGATCGGCCGGACCGCATCGCCATCCTGCACGCGTTCCTTGCCGGTCGTGGCGACCTTGTCGCCGGGGTTGATGCCGGAGATGACCTCGACCTTCTCGTCGCCAACCAGCCCGACCTGGATGGTGTGAACGCGGGCGGTGGTGCCATCGATGGTCACGGCCCGGGTCCGGTCGGTCGCAAACAGCGCGCCGAGCGGGACCTCGACCACGTGCTCGCGGCGCTCAAGGACCAACCGCACGCTTGCGGTCATGCCCGGCACCAGCCGGTGCTGGTCGTTCGGGAGCGTGACCTCGACCGTGGCCGAGCGCGTCGCGGCGTCCACCATCGGGGAAATCCGCGTGACACGTCCGGAGAAGACCTGGTCCGGGATAGCTGAGATCGTGGCGTCGGCCGTCGCCCCGACCCTTACGTGCTGCAGGTCGGCGTCGCTAACGGCGGCCTTTACGCGAATGCGGTTCGAGTAGCTGGCCACGGTCGCGACCGGCATGCCCGGCGCCGCACTCTGCCCCACCTCGACGTTGACCTTGCCGACCATGCCGCTAATCGGCGACAGCACCGGGCCGGGCTTGTAGTCCATGCCGGGAATGTCGTTGACGATGTACAGGATGGGGTCGCCGGCCTTCACGTACGAGCCTTCCGCCCGGGCGATTTCCGTAACCCGGCCCGCCAGTTTGGGCGTGACCGTCACCTGCTGTTCGCCGACCAGTGTGCCGATGAGATTGGTCGAGCGGATGACCGTGCCGGTGTCAGCGGTAACCACCGCGACCGCGACCGCCTGCCTCTCTTCGGCCTTGCCTTTGCCCGGCGTGCCGCAACCGGCGAGCAGGGCGAGAGCTATCGAACCCGCGATAATCGTGCGTGTCAATTTCATCATTGTCTCCTTAGTACTCTCCGACTGCCTTCTCCAGCCTCGCCCGGGCAACCCGGTAGTTGGCCAGCGCGTTCAGATAAGCGATGCGGCTCTGGGTCAATGCGAGTTGGCTGTCCATGTAATCGAGGTTAGTCAATAGTCCGTTCTGGAATCGCTGCTCGGCCAGCCCGAGCGCGGCATCGGCGACCTCGACGTTCTTCGCCTGGTACTTCACGTTCTTCGATTCCTGGTTGAGTGCCAGGACCTGGGCATGGACGTCGAGCCGAATGCCGTCCTCGGCCATCGCGAGACCGACCCGGGCCTGGCGAACCCTCGCCTGCGACTGCCTCAGTCTGCTCGCATTGGCCATCCCGGTGAAGAGCGGCATCGAGACGCCGATGGTGGCGTTCCAGTCGGTGCCCCAGCCGGCGGTGAAGCCGACCGGGTTCTTGTAGTAGCCGTTGGCTTGGGCGAATGCCGTGGGCAGATTGGCGGTGCGGGCAATCGCGACTCCGAGTTCGGACATCTTCACCGCGTCACGGAGCTGCTTCAGTTCCGGGCGGTGCTCGAGCGCCCGCGCCTGGGCCGAATCGAGTTCGACCACCATCGAGTCGGGCGCCAGGTCCTCCGCAAAGCTGACGGGCGTTCCCGGTTCGATGCCCAGCGTGTTGAGCAAAGCGGCCAGCGCCAGCTCGGTCCCGCCTTCAATCTGCGAGACCTGGGCTTCCATCTGCTGCAGTCCCAGTGTCGCTTTCATCAGGTCCAGCTTCGTTGCCATGCCGTTGTCGTAGAGCGACTGGACTTGAGCAACGTGGCCTTTGAGCTGGCCCAGCGCGTCGTTCATCACCTCGACCGTCCTGCGCGCGAGCAACGCCTGGTAGAAGACGGACGTCGCGTCCACGCGCAACTGACTCCGGGCCTGGCGCACGCCCTCGATGGTCATGTCCAGGTTCAGCCCGGCGATGCGGTAGGCGTTGATGAGCTTGCCCCACGTGAAGAGCGTCTGCTGCACCGTCCCGGTGAGCGCCATGTTGTTGGCGCTGCCGAGCTTGAGGTTGAGGGTATCGAGGCCGACCGCGACCGGGATGGGAACGGTCTTGCCGATGTAGTTGCCCTCGGGGTCGAAGACCGGCAGGCCCATGACCGACTCTTTGGCCGCGTACATCGTGAACTCGTTCACGGTGCCCAGCCGCGTGTAGGTACCCGAGGCCGAAACCTGGGGCAGGAACGACCCGAACGTTACCCCTTTGCCGGCGGCGGCGTCTTCGATCTTCGCCCGGGCCAATTGAACGACCTTGGGGTTCGCAAGCGCCAGTTCGACCGCCTTGGCGGCGTCGAGTTGCAGCGTATCGGCGTGGGCTGACGCCAGCGCGAGCATCAAACCCGGCAGAAGACAAGCTATGAACCTTCGCATCAAGACTCCTTATTTCCCTTTGCCGTTAGCGCGGCGGCCCCTGCCTTCGGCAAGGATGCCGCAGAAGAACAACTCTTGGATTGACTCGACCGACCGCGCTCCCGGTGACCGGATCGCCGACAGCAATACGGCGTGGAACGCGCCAATATACACCGTCGCCGCGGCGCGGGGCTCGACCGGCCGGAACTCGCCCTGCTCGATGCCCTGCTTCACGATGCCGGCGACCGCGTCCTCCATCTCCAGGATGCGCGGCAGGATGTGCTTCTTGAACCGCTTCATCACCGTGTTAGTCTGGTTGACGTTCTCCATCGAGAGCAGCGCCATCACCCCGGGATTGGACATCATCCCTGACGCCCAGGTCAAGAAGAGCTCTTCGAGTTTCCGGCGGGGGGAGATGGGCCGCGCCATCACTTCGGCGATTATCGCCAGCGCCTGCTCCAGCAGCCAGTCGACAAGGCCGATGTAGATGGCGGGCTTGTCCTTGAAATAGAGGTAGACCGTGCCCTTGGCGACGCCGGCACGGCGGGCAACCTCGTCCACCTTGGTGTCGGAGTACCCCCGCTCGGTGACGACGGCAAACGCCGCCTGCAGTATGGCGAGCCGCTTCTCCGCGTACTTAGCTTTCATTATGTTCACTTTGTGAATATACTGACCGGTCAGTCATTATAGTCGCCCCGGCCCAGCAGTCAAGACCTGCCCTGCGGTCCTCCTCAGGCAGACGGAACCGAAGGGGTCAAGGGATCAAGAATTCCAGGATTCGAGCGAGGAACCTCAGACCTCGGCCCCTTGTCGCTCGGATACTCACCGTTCGACGCCGGCAGGGAATCCTCGAGCTCGACCCCTCCTTTGCCAAGTCCCACGCGGCCCTCGAACAACTCCGGTAGCGCGGGGACTGCCCCGCCGTGAAACCGGCACCGGCCGGGATGAGTCTAACAATGCGGTAGGGGTTGGGCCGTTTCGAGGTACGTTCAAACGTGTGGCCGGGGCCATAGCCGTACCTCCAACCGGGCAAGCAATTGACAGAGCAACCCGGAGAGCAACTCGGGAAACTATTCTACCCGCAATCTGGAGAGCAACGGGAAGGGCAACGAGGACAGCAACTCGGCCGGCGATTCAGACCGCAATGGCTAGAGCGACCGGTAGAGCAACGGGTAGAGCGATAGAGCGAGCAACGGGTAGAGCGATGGAGCGAGCAACGGGGACAGCGACTCGGACAGCAACCGGTAGAGCAACCGGGCAAGCGATTCCGAGGGCAATCGGGACCGCAACGGGTAGAACGACTCACACCACAACGGGCAGAGCAACAGGGAGAGCAACTGCACCCGCTGCGGGGGGAGCGGCGGAGGGGACTTTCAGAAAGGCTGAATAAGGAATTGTGAAGGCGGAAGTTAGGACATCTGAGTGCCTGATGAAGCTGTATACTGTGGCTAAACTTCCGGTATGGACGCCGGAGCGAAGCCTGCCGATTCTAATGCCGCCTTGCTCACGAAGGAAGTCGGGGCGAGGCTCAGGCAACTACGTCGGGAAGCCGGCCTCACCCATGGCCACAGGGTCTTCGGCGCGCTGCGCCGCACGCGCAAGACCCGACCGGTCTGGCGGGGAAAGGCGATGGCCAAGCTCGACGGGTGGGCCGTTGGCCATGAGCTTCCGCCCGAGCCGTTCACCAGAATGAAGTAAGCCGTCATCGCCCTGTTCGCCGACATGGAACGCAAGGGCGAACTCGACTGACCACGGCCCGTGCCGTACAGACGTAGAGTCTGGCTGGACGCTCCACCGGCAGGGCTGGACGAATCTGGTTGACAGCGTCTGCTTCCGGCTTAGACTTGAATCAGGAGGACATATGCGCCTGACTCGTTTGGTCGTCGGTTCTGCTCTGCTCGTCGCTTCACTCGCCTCGGCCGATTGGCTGGAGAAAACGATACTCCTACCGGACTCGCTCGGAGGAATGAGCGGCCCCTGTTGTCTCGCTCTCAACCCAATCAGTGGCCGAGCCTATGTGGGTGGCGGTCCGGTCGACTGCGTCATTGCGATTGACATCACCACAAAGCAGCGTATCGCCCGCATCCCGGCAGGACGGGGCGTTAGGGCCCTGTGCTGCAACCCTTTGGATAACAAGATCTACACGGCGAACTTCGACGGCAACAGCGTCACCGTGATTGACGGAGAGATGAATCAGGTGGTTGCGACCGTGACCGTTGGGAACTCCCCCTGCGCCCTCAGTTTCAATCCGGAAACGGACCGAGTGTACTGCGCTAACAGCGGTAGTGATGACATAACGGTGATTGACGGGGTGACAGATTCGGTCATCGCTACGATCAGCGTCGGGGACGGACCTTGCACTCTCTGCCGTGCACCGGAGGCGAACAAGCTCTACTGCGCGAACTGGAGTAGCTGCAGCGTGACCGCAATAGACGAACAGACCGATTCGGTCGTCGCCATTGTGCCGGTCGGGAACCACCCACTCGCCTTGTGCAACAACCCACAGGAGAGCAAGGTCTATTGCGCTAACTCCCATGGCGACAGCGTGACCGTGATTGACGGCGCGGCGGATTCTGTCGTCGCGACGATTCCCGCCGGGGACTATCCTCACGGCCTCTGCTACAACTGACGGGACAACAAGGTCTACTGCTGCGCGAACAACTCGGGCAACAATCTGACTGTCATTGACGGTGCGACGAACAGAGTCATCACGACGGTGCACACACGGGCGTCGGGGCGACACCTCTGCTACAACCCGACGGAGAACAAGGTGTACAGCGCGGGCGACGGCCACTACTTGACCGTAATCGACGGCGAGACGGATACGGTCATTGCCACGGTATGGCCCGGGTACTGGCCGGCGGACTTGTGCTACAGCCCCTCGGACAGCACGGTGTACTGCGCGAACTGGGGCAGCTCTAGCGTTGCAGCAATTGACGGCTCAACAAACAAGGTCGTTGCGACCATTGTGACCGGTTGCGGACCCAGCGCCTTCTGCTACAATACCCTTGGCAACAAGCTCTACAGCGCGAACTCGGACACCAACATTGTCTCCGTCATAGACGGTGCCACGAATGGAATCCTTGGCGAGGTGACTGTGGGAGATGGCCCTTGGGCGCTCTGCTACAATCCGGCGGAGAACAAGGTCTATTGCGCGAACGAGCGAAGCAACAACGTGACCGTGGTAGACGGTGCCCGGGACTCGGTGCTCACCTGCCTAGCCGTGGACTCTCCTCGTCCGTTCTCCTTCTGCTACAACTCTCGGGATAACAAGGTATGCTGCCTGAGCTCCGATAGCGCGGACAAGGGCCGCATCACGGTGATTGATGGAGCGACGAACACCGTGCTCCACGCGACCGCGGTTGGATACGGTCCATACGCCCTCTGCTACAACTGGCGGGACAACAAGGTCTACTGCACCAACTGCGCTAGTGACGACATCAGCGTGGTTGATGGCGCGACGGATTCGGTCGTAGCGACCGTCGCCGTAGGAGGCGGACCCAGGGAGATCCTCTACGACTACGTGAACAACAATGTCTACTGCGCGAACTACGGTGGTACTACCGTAACGGTGATTGACGGTGCGACCGACTCAATCGTGACCGTCGTAACGGTCGCGGGCGGACCCAGCGCGCTCTGCTACAACCCCACCAGGAATGCCGTGTACTGCGCCAACGAGTACAATACCGACGTGTCGGTCATTGATGCGGAATCGTACCAGGTCGTCGCCACCGTTCCGGTGATGGTAAGACCATCGTTGCTGTGCTATGCACCTGATGACGACAGGATTTACTGTGCGACCTACTGGGGTGACACGGTTGCCGTCATCGACGGCGCGAGCAACCGTGTGCTCACCATGATCGAAGTGGGAAACTACGCGTGGGACATAGCGTGGAATCCCACGTCGAACCGCATCTACGTAGCCAACGCCGGCAGTTCCACGATTTCGGTCCTGCGCGATCCAGCCGGCGGGATTGAGGAAAGCTTCAAGCCTCAAGCTGCAAGCCCGAAGCCTGGGGCCACGGTCGTGCGCGGCGTGCTGTTCTTGGCGGAAGCTTCAAGCCGCAAGCCGCAAGCTGCAAGCCTGTTGGACATTGCGGGCAGGAAGGCGCTCGACCTGAAGCCGGGCCCGAATGACGTGCAGAGTCTCGCTCCTGGTGTCTATTTCGTCCGGGCCGTTAGCCGTAAGCTGTCAGCCGTAAGCTGTCAGAAGGTCGTCATCACACAGTAGCGCCGCGAGGACGCTGAGGCACCGAGCACCAAGCCTCAAGACCGATTTCCGACCGCCCGACAGCCTGCGGCCCTCCTCCCTACCCTCATCTCCCCTCATCCTGACGTGCAAGCCCAGCCGGACGACCGGCCGGTCCAGAAGAATCGAAAGCTCTGCATCTGAGCGTATCTCAACCGGTTAGCTGACAGCGACTGCGGCTTTATGGCCGCAGCCGATTTCTTGCTTGACTAGTACCAGTATAATTATATAATGA
>Ga0265595_1000799_pt1 | contig 26487 bp, 5 predicted proteins | sample saktaG_15_FD_190148 | JGI IMG/M metagenome (GOLD analysis project Ga0265595, IMG submission 190148) | Saline water microbial communities from Sakinaw Lake, British Columbia, Canada - sak_2013_06_06_50m | ecosystem: Environmental > Aquatic > Non-marine Saline and Alkaline > Saline ...
GCTACTTATACCGGTAATATTATTCCAGCCACAGATGATACCTATGATTTAGGTTCATCTTCTTATGAATGGAAAGATATATATATTGATGGTACAGCTAATATTGATACTTTAGCAGCTACAACAATGAGTGGTACTTTAACTATGGCTGGTAATGCGATTGATGGAACTAATTATGATATTACTGGGGCTGGTGCTTATAGTGGTGCTTCCTTAGATGTTACTGGAGAAGTTCAGGGTAATAACTTTGACATTAATGGAACAGATGTTATATCTTCAGCCAGACAATTACAAAACATTGCTACTTTAGATGCTACTACGGAAACTACTATTGAAAGTGCTATAGATACTTTATCTAATTTAACTTCTGCTAGTTCACTAGCTACTGTCGGTAATTTAAACAGTGGTTCAATCACCTCTGGCTTTGGATCCATAGATAATGGTGTGTCTAATATAACTACAGGGGGAATTGTGAGAATAGATGTAGATGGTTCTGCTATTAATGCTGCTGGTTCTTTAGGATTTGGAGCAGCAGCTACAGATTCAGCTATTTATTGGAATGGTACAAATCTTGAAATAGATACTACTGCAGCAATTGAGCTTTCTATTAGTGGAACCACAGAAGCAGATTTAGCTGCTGATGGATTTAATATTATTACAGGAGATAGTTATCAAATTAATAATGCATCTGTCTTAAATGCTACTACTCTTGGTTCAGCTGTTGTAAATTCTTCATTAACAACAGTTGGAGCATTAAATGCAGGTTCAATAACCTCTGGCTTTGGAGCAATAGATAATGGTGTATCTAATATAACTACAGGGGGAATTATGAGAATAGATGTAGATGGTTCTGCTATTAATGCTGCTGGTTCTTTAGGATTTGGAGCAGATGTTGCAGATTCAGCTATTTATTGGAATGGTACAAATCTTGAAATAGATACTTCTGCTGCAATTGAGCTTTCTATTAGTGGAACTACAGAAGCAGATTTAGCTGCTGATGGATTTAATATTATTACAGGAGATAGTTATCAAATTAATAATACTTCTGTCTTAAGTAATAATACTCTTGGTTCAGGTGTTTTAACTTCTTCATTAACAACAGTCGGAATTTTAAATAGCGGTTCAATAACCTCTGGCTTTGGAAGTATTAATATTGGTACATCGGCCTTAACAGCTGGTGCTGGAACATTTTCAGGTGATTTAACAGTAGCAGGTATTGTTACTACAACAGGTAATATTATTCCAGCCACAGACGATACTTATGATTTAGGTTCATCTTCTTATGAATGGAGAAACTTATACTTAGATGGTACAGCTAATATTGATACTTTAGCAGCTACAACAATGAGTGGTACTTTAACTATGGCTGGTAATGCGATTGATGGAACTAATTATGATATTACTGGGGCTGGTGCTTATAGTGGTGCTTCCTTAGATGTTGCTGGAGAAGTTCAGGGTAATAACTTTGACATTAATGGCACTGATGTTATATCTTCAGCAAGACAATTACAAAACATTGCTACCTTAGATGCTACTACTGAAACTACTATTGAAACTGCAATGGATACATTATCAAATGTAACTACTGTTGGAGCATTAAATGCTGGTTCCATAACCTCTGGTTTTGGAGCAATAGACAATGGTGTATCTAATATAACTACAGGGGGAATTCTAAAAGTAGATGTTGATGGCACTGCTTATAATGCAGTTGGTTCATTAACTTTAGGAGCTGGTCCTGATTCTGGAATATTCTTTGATGGTTCTAATTTAAGAATTGAAACCCAAACTGCATCTGGTATTATATTGGATTCAGAAGATGATACCTTAGAAATCAAGGGAAGTGGAGCATTACAAGCAACATTTGATACTGGCGGACTTAATTTAGTATCTGGCGATACTTATGAAATAAATGGTACTTCTGTATTAAGTAATAATACTCTTGGTTCAGGTGTTTTAACTTCTTCATTAACTACAGTCGGAGCTTTAAATAGCGGTTCCATAACCTCTGGTTTTGGAAGTATTAATATTGGTACGTCAGCCTTAACAGCTGGAGCTGGAACATTTTCAGGTGATTTAACAGTAGCAGGTATTGTTACTACAACAGGTAATATTATTCCTTCAGTAGATGATACTTATGATTTAGGTTCAGCTTCTTATGAATGGAAAGATTTATATATTGATGGTACAGCTAATATTGATGTTTTATCTGTTTCTGATACAGCTTCATTTGGAAGTACATTAACTGTTTCAGCTACCACTACTTTAAGCGATGACTTAGTAGTAGATGGGATAGCATATGTTGATTATTTGCAGGAAGGAGACGGCACAGCAAATAATCCTTATATAATAAGAGATATTTGGGATTTACAACGGATGGATAATGATAGAAATGCTTACTATGAACTTGGGAATGACATTGATGCTTCAATTACTTCTACGTGGAATGGAGGACTAGGATTTGATCCGATTGGGGATGCCATTCATAATGGCAGATTCTTAGGTCAATTGGACGGAAAAGGTTTTATAATAAATAATTTATATATTAACAGACCGACTGAATTTTATGTAGGATTGTTTAATGGTACTGGTCATGATTGCATAATTTCAAATTTAGGTATTACAAACGCAAATATTACTGGAGACAAGTATGTTGGAATAATGCTTGGTAACTCCGATACGATCAGTAATGAATTTCATAATTGTTATGTGTCGGGTACTGTTACAGGAGGTAATGACGTTGGTGGATTTGTTGGAAAACCTTGTAATTCAGTTTATGAAAAATGTTATTCTACGGCAGATGTAACTGGAAATGATAAGGTAGGAGGTTTCACTGGAGGTGATGCAACAGGGAATATTACAGATTGTTATGCAACAGGAAATGTAACTGGAGTCACAAAAGTAGGTGGTTTTGTTGGAGACGATAATGGCATTTTTACAAATTGTTATTCCACAGGATCTGTAAGTGGATCTTCATCTGTAGGTGGTTTTATAGGATCTCATTTGAGTGGAACTTTTGATGATTGTTTTTGGGATACTGAGACATCTGGTCAGGCAACGAGTGCTGGTGGAACGGGCAAAACGACTGTACAGATGAAACAAGAAGTAACTTTCACAAATTGGGATTTTAGTAATATTTGGGACATAGTTGAGAATAAAAGTTATTCATATCTTAAGTCTTCTATTGAGTCATTAAATGATTATTTAGATGCCAATGTTTTAATGGTAAATACAATACGTGTTGATGATGGTAGTTATTTTATTGGTACAGTTGGAGTGGGTACAACCAGTGTAATAGCTCAACTTAGTGCATCATCTACTTCAAACATAGCGGCCATTTTTGATCAACATGGAACAAATGATATTATGCAACTTCAAGACGCTGGTATTACAGTATTTACAGTTACTGATGTAGGCAAAGTCGGAATTGGAGATACCTCTCCAGCTTCATTATTAACAGTAGGAAACGGAGATTTATTTCAAGTTAATTCATCAGGTCAAATGATAGCTGGTTCCATAACCTCTGGTTTTGGAGCAATAGATAATGGTACATCTAATATAACTACTGGCGGAATTCTAAAGATAGATGTTGATGGAACTGCTTATAATGCAGCTGGTTCATTAACTTTAGGAGCTGGTCCTGATTCTGGAATATTTTTTGATGGTTCTAATTTAAGAATTGAAACCCAAACTGCCTCAGGAATCATTTTAGATTCAGAAGACGATACTTTAGAAATCAAGGGAAGTGGAGCATTACAAGCAACATTTGATACTGGTGGACTTAATTTAGTATCTGGCGATACTTATGAAATAAATGGTACTTCTGTCTTAACTAATAATACTCTTGGTTCAGGTGTTTTAACTTCTTCATTAACTAGTGTTGGAGCTTTAAATAGCGGTTCAATTACTTCTGGTTTTGGAAGTATTAATATTGGAACTTCAGCCTTAACAGCTGGTGCAATAGATGCTACCTCATTAAAAGTTGCAGATGGAACTGTTGGCGCACCTTCATATTCATTCACCTCTGATACTGATACAGGCATGTATAGGTCAGCAGCTGACCAATTATCATTGTCAGCTGGTGGTGTAGAGGGTTTGAGATTAGATGAAGGTGCAGGAGTAGTAACTACTACTATTGGTTCTGGTGATGAATCAATGCGTATAGATGGTTCTGGGAATATAGGTATGGGCGATACTACCCCAGATGTAAAATTAAAAGTAGTGGGTGCCTTATGTGTAAAGTCAGATGCAAATAATTGCGCTGGTTCAACCGCTGGAACAATTTACGCTACCAATGCTACTGTTCAAAGTGCTGATTATGCCGAATATTTTTATACTAATGATATTAGTTTAACATCCGGCGAAGTGGTTTGTGTTGATGTCACTAATAACAATACAGTTCGTCGTTGTGAATATCCAGCTGATGGAAATTTAATGGGTATTGTTTCTACTAACCCAGCTATGGTTGGTAATGCTTATGCTGAATATATTAATAATCCAAATTATAAAATAATAGCTATGCTTGGTCAGATTCCTGCCAAGGCCTCTAATGAAAATGGTGAGATTCGTCCGGGTGATTCTTTAACCTCTGCTTCAAGAATGGGATATGCAATGAAAGCCATGCCTGGTGATCCTACGGTTGGAGTTGCCTTAGAGAGTTTAGATGAAAGTACTGGTGTTATTAATGTGATGATTTCTCGTCGTAATAAGAGTTTAACCGTGGAAACAGTAGAAGCCACTATTATTGAACGGATTGCTGAAATGGAAATTGAAGATGAAGTAGCTATTTTAATATCTCAGGCCATTGACGACTATAATTTTGCTTCTACCACTGAAGCCATAGTTGATGAACAATTAGCGGATATTAGACAAGCTATGGAAGAAGTACAAGCTACTTTATTTATTGACCATACTGAAAATGTTTGGGAGTTTATTGCTAATGCCGAAGAAATTGGTGACTTATACCAGATTGATTTACAAGAGGCCAATTCTTATGCTTTTGCTGACTTTAATGATATTTATGTAAGTGGTAAAAATTCAACTGGCTATGGGGTTTATAATAAATTGTCCACGGCCAATGATAATTTAGCCCAAACCGTTTATGGTACTTTTACAGATTTACAAAGTTCTAATCCGGAAGATACAGTTTATGGTTCTTATATTCAAAGTTCAGGAGAAACTTTAGCTGGTACGCAAATTGGTCAATATATTAATTTAAATAATCCGCAGACAGATAATTGGGCAATTATTGTTGATGCCGGTCAGACATATTTTGGCGACAATGTTCTTATCGGAGAGCAAATAGCAGTTCTCTCATGGGAAGATTTTGAATTAAATGGTAATGATTTATTTGTTCAAGGCGATACTGGAATAGCTGGCAATTTATATTTAGATGGCGAGTTAAATGTTTTAGGAAATGCTCAATTTGTCGGAAATGTGGAAGTCGGTCAAAATATTATTTTAGGTGGAACTTTATTAAGTTCTAATTCTGGATATGCGGAAATGATGGAAATTGTTGACCAGGATTTTAGTTTTGGCGATATAGTTATTTTAAATACCGCCTCATCCACTCAAGCCAAATTAGCTGACCGAGCTAATGCGGAAATGATTTTAGGCGTGATTGGTCAAAACCCAGCTATTATTACTTCTGCAGCAAAAGAAAATGGTCAGCCCGTGATTATGTCCGGAACAACTTTAGTTAATGTAACGGCAGCCAATGGTTTAATTAAAAAAGGTGATTATTTAACTACAGCTAATCAAAGAGGCAAGGCCCAAAAAGCCAGTAAAGACGGTGCGGGAATTTTAGGCGTGGCCTTAGAAGATATGGTAACAGCAACAAGCACAGAGGGCTTAGTTGAAGCACAAATTTTAGTTAGAGTTCAATTAGGTAATTATTATGTTAGTGGTAATAAGATTATTGAAGTGGCTAAATCCGGTGGTGACTTTTCCACGATTACTGGCGCTTTAACTTCTATTAGCGATAATTCTGCAGACAATAGATATACTATTAATGTTAAACAAGGCGAGTATAGTGAAACAGTTATCATGAAAGAATATGTTGATATAATTTGTGAGAACAAAGATAGTGTTCAAATTATTGGCGAGGACGCTCCAGTTATAATTGCTGCTGATAATGCCAGAGTAGAGGGCTGTCATTTAATAGCTCAGGGTTCTAATTTGTCCGAGCCAATTATAATTTCAATCAATGGAACTTCACCAACAATACATGATAATATTTTAACGGCTTCTACTACTAATTTGGCCATTGGCATTAATATTGAAAATACTCAAGCCAGTTTAACGATGCATCCTTTAATTTCTAATAATGAGTTTAACTCTAATATGTATCAGGGCATTGCCAATTTTAGCCAAGAGGCCGAGATTATTTTAATGAACAATAAATTGACTCAAATTACTGGACAGGCCTTAGCTGTTTTAGGCGGTCAAGTTCATTCCAGCCAAAATGATTTTACTGGTCAATTAATGGATATTTATGTTGGAGAAAATGCTAAGTTTTATACTTCTAATGATAATTATAATACTTTAGAAAATAATGGCGTTTTTGCTGATGCCAGTTTAAGAGCAGAGGTCTTTAATAATTATATTAGTGATGGATGGATTGTTAGTCAGCCAGAAATAAGCAATCAGCAAGAAAATTTATTAGTTCAGGTTAGTGCTGGTGAGGGTTATATTAATGGTAGTCATGTCATGACCAAAGAATTTACAGACATTCAATTATACGCCACTTCTACCAATTATATTTATATAGATGAACAAGGTGAAATTGTTATTAGTACTGATAATCAGGGTAGAGGAGTTTTATTGGCCCAAGCCCAGACCGACTTAGAAAATATTTTGGTTTTAAATAATGACCGTCAAAACGAAATAATAGTCGCTAAACAAGGTGGCGATTTTACAACTATTAATGAGGCATTAGTAGCCATTAAATTAAATTCTGAAAGCAATAGATGGTTAATTACAGTTAAGCCCGGAATTTATAATGAACAAGTTATGCTTAAGCCCTATGTAGATATTGTTGGTTCTGGCAGGCAAAATACTAAGATTACGCAGATTGATCAGCCCGTAATTATTGGTGCTGCTCAGGCCTCAATTAAAAATATTGGTTTGGCTTTATATGGCGATAGTATTGGCCAAGAAGTAGTATCAATATCGACCCTGAGGGTCGGAGTTGACGACCCTGAGGGTCGAATTTATGACTTTGAAATATCCGAGGTCTTAATTGATTATAGCAGTGATGATAGTGTTGAAAAAACAGCAACTTCTTCAGCCATTAAATTGGTTTCTCAATTAGATAATTTAGAAAACGGAGAAGTTTCTTCTACTACCGAAAAATTAATTGATTTAAGATTAGATAGAGTAGAAATTAATAATACCGAGTTTGGTTTGAATTGGGATATTATAGACGAGGACTGGACAGCCAGTTCTACCAGCGCTACTACCACTGATGAGATTTTATTAAGCCAAGTTGATATTAGAAATTCTGTGTTTAATACTAAGATTTCGGACATTAAAACAAAAACATATCTTTTAGAGGACTTTGAATTAATAGATTATATTGGAGAAACAAATGAAGACGATGAATTATTAAGCGATCAGCCAGAATATACTTTAATCTCTTCGGCCTATAATATGTATATTGGTTCAAATAATAGTTTTGACTTGGCCTTAGGAACAAAGCTTTCCACCAGCCATGATAATTATGGAAAAGTTATTGGTGATAATGTTTTGGTCTTAAATGACTTTAATAGGCAAGTTGCTGAATATGATGACTTATGGTTATTACAAAATAATGGCAAAAATGTTATTTCAGTAAATGGCGGTGGTAATGTTTTAATCAGTCCGCAAAATGTCATGGTGGATAGCTTTAGCATGTTTGAAAATAATACGGATATTACTTTAACAGTAGCTTCGGCCACTGGAAACGAGGCCGGTCGATTTTATGGTTCTTTAGTGATTGGTCCAAGTTTAGCTTCTGCTACTAGCACCGAGCCAATGGTCGCCGGAACCTCTGAAATCAGATTTTTAACTGATGCCGAGATTAATGCTGTTGGTACTTCCACCCTCAGGGTCGGTCAGGCCGGAAATACAGTTGATTTAAATGTTGAAGGTGTAGAATATTTATTACCTGAAGATGCCCGTCGAGATACAATTTCAGCTTTTGTAGCTAAACCAGAAAATAATACTTATGTTTGGGGCAAGGGTGAAAATTCCTGGAAGCCATCTGACGATATTATTATTACCAAGATTAAAGTTCAATATTATTGTGGAAGCAATGGTAAAGTTGATTTACGCTTAGAAGATAATAATGACCAAACATTAGCCGAATTAAATGGCCAGATTTGTTCAGAAAATTATACTAGTATTGAATCAGATGATTTAAATATAAATATAAGTTCAGAAACAGGAATGCATATTGTTTTGGATAATGTTATAGGTGGTTATTATAATGAGGAAGGCCAGCTTGTTGACGGCCCAAGCCAATTAACAATTACGATTGAATATGTTTATGAACAAGAGTTAGAATAATTTTTAATAACATTTATGCGCAATATTAAATTTTACAATCAAGAATATTATCATATATACAATAGAGGAGTTGATAAAAGAAAGATTTTTATGGATGAAAATGATTATCAAAGATTTTTAAGTAACATAAAGGATTTTAATAATGGATCGACTGATTCTCAAAGAGATTATATTAAACGTAAGGGATCGAAGCTTAGCTTCGGGTACCCGAAGCTAAGCTTCAGATCTTCGAAATTAGTAGAGTTTATTTGTTATTGTTTAAATCCTAATCACTACCACTTTATGTTAAAGCAGTTAAAGGATGGTGGAATTGAAAAATTTATGCATAAGTTAGGAACTGGTTATACCAAATATTTTAATCAAAAATATAATCGTTCTGGTGCTTTATTCCAAGGTCCTTATAAAGCTATTGAAGTTAAAGATAATCCCGGATTATTATGGTTATCTGCTTATATTAATGGTAATTCGGAAATTCATAGCATTGCTTCGGCTGAAGATTATCCATGGAGTAGTTATGCTTATTACTTAGATAAGAGAAAAAAAGATATTTGTATGAAAAAAGATGTTCTAGATCAATTTAAAGATATAGAGGAATATAGAGATTTTGTTCAAATAGTTATTCAAGAAGTAAAAGCCAATAAAAAAGAACGAAAAAAGTATATATTAGAATAGCTTAAAGCTTAGCTTCGGGTACCCGAAGCTAAGCTTTAGAAGAAATAAAAAAATATTTAAAAGAGAAAAAATAATGAAAAAAGAATTTAAAAATTTCAGTAGTTTCCAAACCAGGATTTTTATTATCTGTGGAGTTTTAGTTTTAGGATTAATTTTGGCCTTAGTTTTATTTTCTAATCAATCAGAAACAAAATTGGCTTATCAAATAGAACAACCCGACCTATATAGTGGTCCTTTAATTATAAAAACATTTAAAAACACTTTTAGTATTAAACCAGTAAATGCTCAAGAAAATGTTCAGAAAATTGTAGATGAAAAAAATCCCAATGTAATTAAATATATTGACGCTTATCAAAATACAGATGTTGTTCAAACCAGACAAGTTAATAAATTAAAAGAGGATATTATTTTAAAACAACCTGGCCATCCAGAAAAATTTGAATATCAACTTGATTTAGAAAAATATGAGTTTCAGAAAGATGGACAGGGTAATTTTATATTTTATGAAAAAGGAAAAAAAGGCCAGGAATTATATAAAATATTTACTATTCCAGCACCGTATTTGATTGATGTTGATGGTAAAAAAAGTTCTACTCAGGATGTAGAGATGAGTTTGGAAAACAATATTTTGACTTTAATACCAGATCAGGCATGGTTAGATAGTCATGAATATCCCATTATTTTAGACCCAACTATTGAAATTACTATTTTAAATATTCATTCTCATCCCCAAGCTGGAGATAATTGGGAAGTAGAATTTACTACCCAAGGTCAGGCAGATTTATATATTATTTCTAATGACCAAGTAACTATTGATGATTTAGATTTTGTTTCTTTAAAATGCGGAGATGAACAAATGATTCCTCAAATTCTTGAAAATGATGTTATTTATTACCCTGATTGGCAATGCGGACAAATAGGAAAAATAGTCCATTTAGTCAATGTTGTTGGTACTCATACTTTAAGATTTGAGTTTGGAGACCAAATTGCTTATGCATTTAATAGTCTTTTACCCACAGGTGAGCCTGAAATTATTTCCAAGAGAACAGCAACCTCGAGACATTATCAAATTGATGATAATAACATAAAAGCAACTATTGGTATCGCTCCAATGAATTATAAGCAAAATGGAGAATGGCTCCCTGTCAGCGATCAAGCTATTATGAGAAGCAATAATAGAGATAGTTTTTCAAAATTGAGTATGGATAATGGAAAATTGAGGATGCGGGTGGGTAATACTCCAAATACTTTAGGACAGGATTTAGTTGAGGTCAGTAGATTAATTGATTTCGAAGGTGGTGACGAGGAATATTGGTTTACGTTACAATTAGACGATGTTGATGTTGTTACCAATCAATGGATACAAGATAGTCCAGGAACTTTATTTTATTCGGAAATAATTGAAGATGTTGATTTGCTTTTAGAATCAAACTCAAAGGGTTTATTCCAATATAAATTAATTGTAAAAAGCATAAATGGATTGGATAATATTTTGGATAGCAATAATGAAACTCGGCTAAAACTTTTGTTTGATGAAGATTTAATGGACTTTACAGATGATTTTAGATTAATAGATAAAAATAATGGCAGTGAAATATTTAAATTTCATCAGCCATTTGTGATTTTAGTTGAAGATGATGAAATGGAGAGCATTATGAGAAATGACATAATTGATTATCAATTTACTAGAGAGATGGTTGGAAATAAGACCTTTGTTATATTAAGAAAAAAAATATTGAATAAGAGTATATTAATAAATCATCTTAATCAAGGCAAAAATATAATAATTGATCCTAGTGCAACAATACAGCCAGATGCATCAGTTGGTAAAGATGCTATGTTTTTTGGGAATTATCAAGCATCAGGCATTGACTATTGGTTACGTAATTACGGAGTAAAAGTAAATCTTGGCCTAAATGCTGGTAGTGGATATAGTCCAAGGGATTGGGGATATGCTAATGTATTATTTTTTGAAACTTCTGCTTACTCTGGTATTAGTAATGCAGTAATAACTTTATATGGCTATAATACCTCAGGGTGGGATGGTCCAGTAGAATTTCTTCGTCTATTAAGGACTGATTGGGAGGAGGGTACACTTGATGGGGTGGCGGGTGATGAGATGAATGGACAGTATTATAAATCTGGTTCTCAATGGACGGGATGGTGTGGTGCTAATTGTTCCACTTATACTTTAAAAAATGATTCAGATGCCAGTACATCTGATGCTGTTACTACTACATTTTATCATGGGGTAGGCCTAACAACGTCAGCAACTATAACAAATTTAATTGATTCTAATGGAGATTATAATCTTAGTTTACATCCTTTATATCTTGGTGATTATCCATTTGGTTATTTGTGTTCTTCTGACCATGCAACTTCATCTTATCGTCCTAAGCTTGTGATTACTTATACTTCTAGTCCTGGTGATTGGGTATCACCTACTGGATATAATGATCCTGGCGGTGCGTGGAGTAATGAAACTCTCGCTTATGATGGAAATACAGGTACTGCGGCACAAGAGGGTGGCTGGTGTGGTCAACAATGGCTGGAGTTAACTCATTCAGCTCTTTCTTGTGATAAGGTAAGAGTTTATTCGGATGGGTATGGGCCACCTTGTTACTCTTTAGCAGAAGGTACTTTAATTACTTTAGCCAATGGAGAGGAAAAATTTATTGAAGATTTAAAAGTTGGTGATGATCTTCTTTCTTGGGATGAGGGATTTGCTTCTGCTCAAGTTGTTAGTATTGGAAATAGGGATAATGCTGAATATATTATTATTAATGATGTATTAAAGACCACACCTTGTCATATTATATGGTCTAATGGAGAATTTAAAAAGGCAAGTGAGATTAGGATAGGAGATTCACTGCTAAACATTAATGGGGAAGAAATTTTTGTAAATACGATTTCTTATCCGGAAAATTCATCCAAGGTTTATTCCATGGCTTTAACATCTCCGCATACTTATTTTGCTGATGGTTGTCTTGTACATAATGAAGATAGGGATTTAGATGTAGATGTTTATTATAGTGGTGATTGGCACAATATTTATTCAGGTAATTTAAATTCTGATGAATGGGTTGAAATTGGTATTGGGTCCACAGAAACAGTAACCGCGGCTAGAATTAGGAATGGTTCGAGTTATGATTATATAGCTTTTTTTGAATTTGAATTTAATTCAATATCACTTACATCTGTCCCTACAGTCACCACCCAATCCGCTTCCAGTGTTAATACTACTACTGCTACAGCTAGTGGTTTTAAATATGGCTTGACTGAAGCAGATACCTGGTCGGTTAGTGAAAATGGAACTTATGGCACGGGAGCTTATAGTTTGGGCTTAAGCAGTTTAACTAAGGGTACCACTTATTATGTCCGATCTTATGCTGTTAATTCTGAAGGGACCGCTTATGGCGCCTATGTTCCTTTTGTCACTGATGTAGAATCCCATCCAGTTATTTTTAAAGAAAATAGTATTTTTAAAGAAAATGTGATATTTGGAACCTATAAACATCGGGTTTTTGTAACTTCCGCAACACATGATGGAGATTTTGCTACTGGCTATGCGGATGGTTTATCAGGTGCGGATGCATTTTGTCAGGGGCTTGCTGATACAGAAGGTCTTAGTGGAACATGGACAGCATGGTTATCAACTGACTCAGTTGATGCCAGAGACAGAATTACAGGTGATGCTTATTATCTCGTAGATGAAACTACAAAAATATGTAATGATCTTAATGATCTAACTGATGGCTCAATACAGCACGCTATTAATCAGTACGAAACAGGCAATACGGCACCGTTGGCTTTGGTATGGACGGGTACAACTTCTAGTGGAGTAGAGTCGACCTATGATTGTACGAATTGGTCAACTGATTTGCCTGGTCCTTCAGACACCGGCTCTACGGGTTATTCTACTTATACGACAGGATCTTGGACAAATTGTTATGTAAACTCTGGATGCAATAATAGTTACTATATATATTGTTTTGAGAATTAATAATATATGCAGATAAATGACATAATTATAAGTGCGAATATGGTAAGGGTTTATCTATACCAAGTTAAATGTTTGTGCAAGGGTTGATCATTGCCAGCGAAGCTGGCGCGTGCGATGACTTTTGACGATTACATATGACCAATGACAATGACAAATGACAATTTTGGATTTCGGTTTCGTAAGAAGCAAGAAATAAGAAGTAAGAAGCAAGGAGTACGGAGTACGAATAACGGATTACGGATTGTGAATTACGGAATAAGGAGTACGAATTACCCGCCATAATTTTATTAAAATTAAGGCGGGTAACCCCCTCTCCATTTTTCTTTAAAAAAGAAAAGCGGAGAGGGGGAATAGGAAATAATATAAACAAAAGAAAGTGACTTATGATTAAAACAGAAAAAATTTATATAGCTAGATAATTAAGAAAAAATCAGACCACAACTGAACAAATAATGTGGGAAGAATTAAGAAATAGGAAGTTTTTAAATCTAAAATTTATCACCGCAAAGCGGGATCCCGCAACAATTAAAAATATTATAGAGGCGGGAAAAGACAATATTTGATAGAAGGATATATAGTTGATTTTTACTGTTCAGAATTGAAATTAGCCGTAGAAATAGACGGACCAATTCATTTAAAACAAATTAAAGAAGATAAATTAAGACAAAAAGATATTAAAGAAAAGGGAATAATATTCATCAGGTTTAAAAATTCACCCTGTTAAATAATATCGCGAAGCGATAATTTAACAGGGTAAAGAAGTTCAAAATAATTTAAAAGAAGTATTAAAAAAATTAAAGGTATTTATAAAGTAAACATCCTCACCCCCTGTCTCCCCCTCTCCATCCGGCATTCGCCTGCCTGCGCGAAGCAGAAGCTCTGCTTCGGCATAGGCAGGCCAGACAGAGAGGGGGGGACTACATACTTGTTAAAGTTTTCTAACCTTAACGAGTAAATCCCGTTAGTAGCTTTGCTACTTTGCGGGATAAATGCCCCTCTTCCGTTGAACAAAGTGAAATGGAGAGGGGTTAGGGGTGAGGCAAATTAGTATGAAATTAAATTTACAAAAATTAGATTATAGATATTACCTAGGTATTTTTGTAATAGGAATTTTAATTGTTGGTGGAGCTATTTTTATCTTAAGAGCTCCAAAATCCGCTGAAGCATAATAGTTTCACGCGCCCTTCCCCTCCTTCACCCCGTACAAAAGCTTCGCTTTATACGGGGCGAGGTTGAGGAGGGGAAGTGAAGGGGTGGTGTTGATTAAAATAATTTAAACCATGTTTAACAAATTAAAACAACTAGACTACCGTTACTACCTCGGCATCGCTATCATTGCTATCACCCTAGTTTTTGGTACTTTATATATCCTCCGCGCTCCGAAATCCGCTGAAGCTGAATGGTGGAACCTCACTTGGTCTTACCGCAAGTCAATTGCCATTACTAATAGTTCTGGTTTTGAATTAACAGATTATCAAATCCAAATTTTAGATGATGAAGATTTAAGTGCTTTAGTATCTGCTGGGAAATTAGAATCTGATTTAGCAGATTTAAGATTCACGGATACAAATCATCGCGTTCTTGATTATTGGATAGAGGACGATACTAATGCTTCCATCAATGTTTGGATTAAAGTTCCCTCTATTCCGACTATTGGTACCACTGTCTATATGTATTATGGGAATTCTAGTGCTAGTGATGATAGTGATATTTCCAAAATGAATCAAAGTGGTGGGACTATAAGTTCAACGAGCGGTTATCGTATTCATACTTTTACTAGTAATGGCACATTTAGAACAGCGGGAAGTATTACTACTGAAACATTGGTTGTTGCTGGCGGAGGCGGAGGAGGAGCCTCCATTGTTAGTTTTGGTGGCGGTGGTGGCGGAGGAGCTGGTGGGTTAATATATAATGCATCCTTTTCTGTATCTAATGGACAATATAATGTTGTTGTTGGAACTGGTGGTGCTGCTGGCCTTGCGTCAACATGTGGAGAAGGAGGAAGAGGTACTAGTGGTGGTAATTCATCTTTTACTGGACAAACAACTGCAATAGGTGGTGGAGGTGGTGGTAATGGTTGTTCTAGTGCAACATACTCCACTGGATTAGATGGTGGTAGTGGTGGTGGAGGAGGTTATAGAGGATATACAATACAAGCTAATGGTGGTGCAGGTACTGACGGACAAGGGAATGCTGGAAGTGGTGTTCACTCACGTAGTGCTTCTGGTGCTGGTGGCGGTGGTGCAGGATCTGTAGGACTAGAAAATCAAGGTTCAGGTGGAGGTACCGGTGGATTAGGTGGAGATGGTATATCTAATTCTATTTCTGGAATATCCGTAACATATTCTGCGGGTGGTCAAGGTGGTAGTGGTGGTTCTAGTGCAGGTGACCCCGGTGATGGAGGTGGTGGATCATATGCCGTAGGGACTGCTTATGCTGGAGCAGATGGTATTGTAATAGTACGTTATGCATCTGTAACTGATTTTTCCATTGGAGCACTTGCCTCTGAAGAAAACGCTCCTGGCCCAGTCGGATATTGGAATTTTGACGAGGGCTATGGCACAACTGCTTATGATTCTACTGGCTATAAAAATGACGGAACTATTACTGGAGCTACTTGGGTTAAAAATGGAAAAAAAGGTGGAGCTTTGAGTTTTAATGGGAGTAGTGATTATGTTCAGATAGCTGATGATGAAAGTTTAAATATTACAGATGAAATTGCAATTTCAGTTTGGATTAAGCCTGAGCTCGTGCAGGCCACTGCTGCTACTATTGTTTCCAAGGGAACTCTTACGGGTTCTGATTTTGTGAGAGATCAAAATTATTTTCTTCATATGTCAACTAATAGAGAGATCAAAATTACCTATGGCGATGGAATAGATTATCAGACTGAAACAGGTAGTATAATCTCAACAGATATTTGGCATCATATTGTAGCAATTCTTAATGGAACAAATATTTTGCTTTATATAGATGGAGTACTAGATGATAGTTGGGGTCAAAATTATATTCCTATTACTGGGGACGGTGCAAATTTACATATTGGTATGAAAAGTTATATCCATTCAGCATATGCTTTCAACGGCCTCATCGACGAAGTTCGTATTTACGACTCTGCTTTATCAGCTGATGAAGTCAAACAATTATATAATCAAAATGCTGGCAGCTTTAATGTCGGCCAAACTAGAATTCCGCGGTCTTGTGCTGACCAGCTCGCTATGAGCCCTGGTTCTAGTGACGGAACTTATACTATTGATCCTGGCTATGGAGTAGATCCTTTTGAGGTTTATTGTGATATGACTACTGATGGGGGAGGGTGGACTTTAGTAATGAATAGAACTAAAAATATCGTAACTGCAACCACTACTGATTCAATATCTCTTACAGATAATGATCAGGGATTAATAGATCTTAGATGGCAAGCATTACGAAATAATTCTGTTTATACATTAAGTAAAAGTGGTTCAACGTGGGTTAAATTTGATATTTCAAAAATGCAGTCTGCTAATTGTAAAGCGCTTGCTGATAGTTTAACTGATAATGAATTAGCCCATGATGAAACTTCAGAATGTACAAGTACGGGTGGTGATTATAGTCAGTTTTTTGGTGTATATAATCAACAAAATAGGAACACATATCATAGTTGGGCTTCTAGTAATAGTTTTTTAGTAAGTCAAAGTGGGGCTCTTTCTGGTTGGGAACCAGATTCTGCAAGTATGTTTGTTGGAGGTGAAAATTTAACTACTCAACCAAATGTTGTTCTAGACCTCCCTTTTGAATCTCAATCATCTAATACTACTTATGATGTTTCTGGCAATGAAAATGATGGAACTATTAGTGGGGCTACTTGGAAAACTGCGGTTAATTGTAAAGAGGGTAGATGTTTTGAGTTTGATGGAACAAGTGATACTTTAACAGTTACTAATGATGATAGTTTAAATTTTGGTACAGGTAGTTTTTCAATTAGTACTTGGATAAATCCAAATAATTCTGGTAATAATTATCCTAGTATAGTTCATAAATATGATGGTGATGGTTATATGTTAGCTCTTGCCCAAACAACTGAAAAAATTCGTTTTTATGTTTACGGTGCCATTGCTAGTCCAAGTTGGACTACAACAAGTGATATGGTGGATTTTGGAGAATGGAGTTATATAACTGTCACTTTTGAGAGCTATACGGATAATGGTTCGCAATCAGTTGTTAAATTTTATAAAGATGGCGTGCTTATAGAAACTCAAACAGGAGGAGATGCTGGAAATATAGATACGGCCGCTAATCTAATGGTAAGTGGTTTATATGGTGGTTTTGATGAGTTTGCTGGAAAAATGGATAGTCTTAAGATATATGACACAGTTCTCACCCAACGAGAAATAATGGAAGAGATGTCCGCTGGAAAACCAAGTCCAGTTTTAGATATGGATTTTAATGAAGGCGGAGGTAGCACTGCTTATGATAAGTCAGGACAAGATAATGATGGAACAATTAAATCAAATGCATCTTGGAAAACTGCAGAAGATTGTGTTTCTGGATCTTGTGTTTATATTGATGGTACTGATTCAACTTGGAATTCAGTACAGGTAGCAGAAGATGATAGTTTAGATGGTATGCCGGCCTTGAGTGTTAATTTATGGTTAAAAATTAGCGGAGCTAAAAGCCACCAAGTTATTTACAAAAGACATGTTGGTGATCCTCAATGGTCTTCTTATCGTATGAATATTAGTGGTAGTAATATTTTAAGTTTTAATGTTACTAATGAGTCACAATCAGTCAGTACAGCTACGGCTAATGGAGCATTAAGTTTAGATACTTGGTATCATGTAGTCGGAGTTTATGATGGTGCAGGGGTTCAAATTTATGTTAATGGTTTAGCTAAGGATGCTACTCCAGGAGTATTGACTGGTAATGTTTTAGATAGTCCAAGTTATTTACAAATTGGTGGTTTGGATGGTTCTTGGATGATGAATGGCTATATTGATGAACTCAAAATCTACCCGTACGCCTTAACTACCCAAGAAATTAAGCAAGAATATATTCAATCCAAAGGGCAGTTTGGGCAAACAAATGTTGTGGGCAGTAATGCGGTTCCTGTTACTGGAGGTCCAATTTTAGACATGAACTTTGATCAATATAGTGGAGGAGTGTATTTAGATAAATCAGGTAATGGATATAATGGTACACCTGCCGGTGACCCCACTTGGAAAACCGCAGTTAATTGTAAAAGTGGAAGATGTTTGGATTTTGATGGGGAGGATGACGAAGTTAGTTGTGGAGATAATATAGACCTTGGCAATGAATCTAGAACTTTCTCAATGTGGGTTTATACAAAGGATTCATTGGGTGATGATTATGAACGTTTATTGCAACCTACACAGGATGATACATATTTTTTTCTTGATAATAGAAGCGGCGTGGATAATTTTTCCTTTGGTTTTAGAAATTCGCAAGATACTACGTGGAGACAAAAAACTATTGCATTGTCTACAGCCTTACCACCGAATGAATGGAGCTATATTGTCGGAACAATAGATATAGCAAATCCTGATAGTAAAGGTATAAAAATTTATCGTAATGGTATATTAGTAGGTAGTGACTCAACATATGGTGATGCTCCAATTAGTCGTAGTTTAGATATGCTAATAAATCAGCGATCTACATTCAAAAGTATTATTGATGAAGTTAAAATCTATGATAGAGTTTTAACTCAGGCAGAAATTATGGAATTATATAACGGCGGTCAGCCAATTGGCTGGTGGCGGTTTGATGAAGGAGCAGATAATTTATGTTTTGATGGCACAGATGTTTGTGATAATTCTGGGGAGGGGAATAATGGTACAATTAGTGGCGATCCTACTTGGATTACTGATACTGCTTCTTGTAAACAAGGGGGGTGTATAGATTTTGATGGGACAGGGGATAAAGTTGATGTAGGTGTAAACGATCTAGTTCAAGACATTTCTGTTTCTGCTTGGATAAAAAATTCAAGTAGTGGAAGTGAGAAGATTATTGTTGGTAAGGGTTGGTATAATGATGCTTCTGGCAAGTCTTGGTGGTTGTTAAGGGATAGTGATAATAAATTAAAATTTGGTGTAATAACTGATGGTAACGAAGCAATTTATGATTCTGTTATAGATACTAGTGGAACTGATTGGTATCATGTTATTGGTACATACGATGGCGTTACAATTAAAATATTTGTTAATGGAATTGAAGGAATTTCATATAGTAAATCGGGATCATTACCAACTGGTGCTAATGTTAAAATTGGGATGGGATATTATAATGGGGATTCTTATGGTTTTATTGGAACAATAGACGATGTCCGTATTTACAATTATGCTTTGACGGAAGATCAAATAAGCGAGGTGTACAATCAAGGTTTAATTCATTTTAAATAAAAACGTAAGGTAATTTGCTGTGCAAATTACCAACGTTTTAAAATAATATGTGGTATGTTTACGTTTTACAAAGTAAAAAAGATAATAGTTGGTATATAGGATGTACCAATGATTTAAACAATAGAATAAAACAACATAATTTAGGTAAGTCAAAATATACAAAGAATTTAAAACCATGGAAGATAATTTATTATGAAGCTGGTTTTAATAAAATAGATGCTTTTAGGAGAGAAAGATATTTGAAAAGCGGTTATGGAAGAAGATTTTTGAAAAGTAGATTGAAATATTATGTAGATCAAATTAAGGACGTAAAGTAGATTTTCGCTTATGCGAAATCTACTAAGAACGTAAATAATATTATTCACGTTCCTAACGTCCTAAAAGAAGTATATAGGACGTAAAGTAACAGAGTTACTAACGTCCTATAATCAAGGGTTAATTCATTTTAAATAAATTCCCTCACCCCTAACCCCTCTCCCTATTCCCCCTGAATAGGGGGAAATGTCTCGAGCTTGTCTGCCCTGAGCCTGTCGAATGGGTCGAGAGACAAAAGGGGTGGAGAGGGGGTGGGGGTGAGGACAATATTATTATGAAATTAAATAAGTTAAGAACGTACAGTAGCAAAGCTACTAACGTTCTAAAACAATTAGACTACAAATACTACATCGGAATAGCCATTGTCGCTATCGTCCTAGTCTTCGGTTTAATTTTTATCCTCCGAGCCCCAAAAACCGCTGAAGCTGAATGGTGGAATGATAGTTGGTATTATCGGCAGACCATAACAGTGACTAATTCTTCTGGCAGTACACAATCAAATATGAAGATAAAATTTACCATAAATACCTCGTCGCTTGTTACAGCTGGTAAATTACAATCAGATTGTGATGATCTTAGATTTACTGAATTTGATGGAGATTCATTAAATTATTGGATTGCCAATGGCTGTAATACGGCTACAACTGAAGTATGGGTTACTATACCATCTATTTCCAATGGTGCATCGTCTATTTTATTATACTATGGTAATGCCAGCGCCAACGCAAAAAGTAGTGCAAGAGATGCACTTCGTTCTTGTTCTGAAATTAGTGCTAATTATGGTACAGAAGTATATTATGTTGACCTTGATGGCGATGGAAGCGTTTCAACATCTCAAGTTTATTGCAATATGACTATTGAGGGCGGAGGATGGACGCAAATTATTAATTTAGATACTAACGACGGCACTGATCATTGGTGGGGAGATACTACTTATTGGCAGGGTACAGGTACAGAAGGTTCAGCAGCAACATCTCTTACAACTGGTTATAAAGGCGAATCCTTTACTTATTTAGATGGTTTTGATGAAATATTATCTTTTCAACATACAGAGGGTGCCCAGGTTGGCTATGGCGTCTATGATATGTTATCAGCGTATCAAGAATTTTCTTTTTATGAACTTCTAAATATAGCAGATACAGATGCAGGAACAACCATTACTACTGTGCAACAACATCAAGCTGGAGCAAGTGGTGTGCCACTTAATACAGAAAGGAGTCAAACAAGATATGGAGACGAATTTATTGATAGTTTTAATACTGAAGCAATTGTTGTAAATAGAGTTAAAAGATTTAATACAGATGGTATTAATTATATGAGATTAGCGACTACTTTTGATAATACTTCTTACGTACATACTTTTTCGGGATTAGGTGTTCATCATGAAAGACCAACAGGTAGTTATATTACTAAAGTTGAGGCCGCGCCTGTAACAGCTTATTGCGGACTTGTTCCTCGCTATGGTAGCGATGCTACTGCTACGGGAGGTTTTTGTGGCACTGTAACCTCGTATGATAGAGATATGGCAATTTTTGTAAGAGATACAAATTATGTTACAGCAAATGTAACAGCCGGCTCCCCCTCTTCTGAAGAACTTGGTCCTGCCCCAGTAGCTTATTGGTCTTTTGACGAGGGCTATGGCACTACAGCTCATGACAGCACTTCTAATTCTAATGACGGCACAGATCAAGATGTTGGTACTGATATAGCTCAAAATAATTATTTAATAAGATTTAGTGCTTATGATACCTGGAAAAAAATCCACGATTCTATAGTTAGTGATTCAGAAACTGTTACTGAATATCCAGATGAAATAACTACTTTTATTAAAAATACAGATTACGAGATGGACTATACTAGCGGTCTGATGAAGATTCTGTCAACTGGAAGTATGGTTATAAATACTTATTATTTAATTGATTCTACTTTTTCCAATTCTGGCACTACTTGGCAAACCGAAGATCAATGTATAAGTGGGAAATGTCTTTATTTTGACGGAGCGGACGATTCTTATAAAGTTAACTCTGATAGTAGTTTATCTATGGATTCTAGTAAATCTATTACTATGCAGGCCTGGGTTAAAAAGATTGATGATATTAATGCAGGCATGATTTCACCTGGTATTCTATCTCATAATTATGCTAATCCGCGTTTAGTTTATAGCGGTAGCGCTTTCAATTTTTCTCTTTATTTTGAAGATCAAACAAGATCCCTCAGTACAGCTAGCAATTTTCCACCCGGAAATTGGTATCATGCTGTTGGTATTTGGGATGGAACTTATTTTAAAATTTATGTTAATGGTAGTTTAGCTGCTACATCACCAGATTATTCAGCTTATACGGCTCAATCTAAACAAGCTGAATATTACATAGGTAGAGCTCAGTCAGGACTTGGACGAGGTCTATTCCACGGTTTTATTGATGAACCAAAAATCTACCCTTACGCCCGCACTGCAGCTCAGATTAAAACTGACTATAATGCCGGTCTAGCTGGAGTCAGTTCTCCTAAAGGAGTTTCTGTGGCTATGGGTGGACAATCAGATAAATGGTTAAGTGATGGCTTAGTTGGTTATTGGAAAATGGATGAAAATACAGCCAATACATGTAGCGGTGGAGTAAATGATTCTTGTGATTCTTCTGGTAATGGAAATGATGGTGCTTGGAATGGTAATGCTTCTTCCACAGCAGGTATGTTTGGAAATGGAACAGCATTTGATGGGACAGGGGATTATGTGAACCTCGCGGCTGGTGCTAATGCTTTAGACATTACCGGAGATATAAGCATATCTTTATGGTTTTATCCTGACAATTTAGACAGTATTTTAATTGATAATCGTTATAATTTCAGTGGCAACGAATATGGATATCATCTCCAAACTAAAGCTGATGGCACGGTTCTCTGGTCTTCTCATGACGGGGCAACAAATGCAAATGCAACCTGTGTAGCCCATAGTACGGGAACTATTACTGCAGACCAATGGAATCATATTTTGGTAACCAAAGCAGGAGATAGTACTACTGTTAAGTTCTATGTCAATGGTCAACCAGCTGGCACAGACACAGTAGCAGCGACAGGAATTGCGTATTCCGGTTCTTATACAACCCGCTATATAGGAACCTCTAGCGCTACTTACCCATATAGTGGTACTTATGAGTTTGGCAGTAAGCAATATCTAGATGGCTCTCTTGACGAAGTCCGCATTTACAACCGCGCCCTCTCATCTCGCGAAGTTCGTCAACTTTATGAATGGGCACCTGGGCCAGTAGGGTATTGGGATTTTGAAGAAAAGCAGGGGACTACAGCCTATGACAAATCTGGGAATGAAAATAATGGTACTTTAACAAGTATGGACGCTTCTACTGATTGGGTTTTAGGTAAGTATGGTTCAGCTTTAGATTTTGATGGTGATAATAATTATGTTGAAATCCCCGACAAGTCTATTTTAGGAGTTAAACATGTAACAATTGAAGTCTGGCTAAAATGGAATGGTGCGACAGCTGATCCTACAACAAGGCATTATGTTGTTGATGGAAGAAGTCATGAATACATGATATATATTGACGAAGCAAGTGATTTAGAATTCACATTTATTAATTCCATAGGCTCAACAATTACTTTAACTTCAGGTTTTTTACCTCCTGTAGGAGAATGGGCATATATTACAGCTACATATGATGGATCTAATGCTAAAGTTTATCTTAATGGGGTTGAAAAAGCATCTCTTCCTGCTACAGGAGATATTCGTTCTAATTCAGGAGTAACTAGAATTGGGCTTTATGAAGGAGGTGGAAATTATAATACAGATGGTCAAATTGATGAAGTCCGTATTTATAACTACGCCCGTACTCAAAAGCAAATTTTAGAAGATATGAATGGAGGAGGACCAGCTTCTAAAAGCCCAGTCGGTTATTGGAAATTTGATGAAGGGTATGGGACTGTAGTTAAAGATAATAGCGGTAATGGTAATGATGGAACCTCTTTTGTTGGTACACCAACTTGGACAAATGATGGGAAATTTGGGAAAGCTTTAAGTTTTAATGGTAGTGATGCGGCGGGTGATTATGTTGTAATTCCATACAATAGCAGTTTAAATATTTTTGCTGATACAGATTGGGCAGTTTCTCTTTGGGCTAAGCCCACAAGTGGTTCTCCAGGAACAATGACGGTAATTCAAGGAACGAGTCACAAACCGCGAGCTCATGTTACTACTACAGGGGCTAGTTTTTCGGGTTATGTTTCGGCAGTATTTAAGACGCTTGTTTCAGCTTCTGGAATAACTGCAGATCAATGGAATCATGTTGTTTTTTGGGCTGACGGTAATTACAATAAAATTTATATAAATGGAGTAGAAAAAGGCTCTGCTAGCTATCAACAATTAGATTCTCCTTTTGGAGAGTTAAGAATCGGAGCTACAGGATGGGGTTCAGAAAATTTTTGGGGAGAAATAGATGAATTTAAAATTTTCAACTACGCTCTTACAGAAGACGAAGTCCGTCAAGAATATAATCAAGGTAAAGCAGTAGTTATGGGTTCAGAAAAAAATACTAGCTCTACTTGGGATGATGGTGGTTTTGGGGGTGACCCGCCCGTAGGTTATTGGAATTTTGGAGAAGGTACTGGTACTACTGCTAATGACATTAGTGGTAATGGTAATACTGGTACTTTAAATGGTATGGATAATAATGATTGGGTTTTAGGAAAAGAAAGTAGCTGGGCTTTGGATTTTGATGGAAGTGATGATCGGATAGAAATAGTACATGATTCTATTCTTAGTTTAACTAATATGACTTTATCTTTATGGTTAAAAACAACTCATACTGGGAATGACCAAGGAATTTTATCTAAGTATGATGTTCATGGAGAGTGGAATTACCAAATTTATTCAGACACCAATGGAAAGATAAATTATAATATTGGTTCTGATGATGTTTGGGAAGCAACCCTGGTTTCAAACACAGCTATTAATGATGGTCAGTGGCATCATGTTGAAACAGTTTATGATTCTAGTAATATGTATATTTATATTGATGGAAATTTAGATAATTCAGTGGCTGAAACCAGAACGCCAGGCTTTGGAGGTTACGCTGCGTATATTGGTACCTGTACTTATGATGATGGTGTTACTTTAGTTTATGATGAGTCGGATACTACTTTTACTGGTCAATTAGATGAAATAAAATATTTTAATTACGCTCGTACCCCAGCGCAAATAGCTTGGGATTATAATAAGGGTAAACCAGTAGGCCATTGGCTTTTAGATGATGGAGAGGGTACTACGGCTATTGATACTTCCGGAAATAGTAATGATGGTACTTTAACAAGTATGGACCCAGCCACTGATTGGTTAGATGGTTCAGATTGTAAATTTGAGGGGTGCTTGGATTTTGATGGTGATGATGATTATGTCGGTCCTATAAGTGTTGATTCTTGGATTAGAAATGTCGATACAGTAAGTATAGCAGGATGGTATTATCATGATACTCAAACATCTGGTGCTCCGTGGGGCATCATGACAAATACTGACCCCATAGGTTCAGCAGATGGTTTTTGGTGGCATTTAGATTATACAGATACTGGCCCATTTTATTTAAGGACAGAAGATAATGTTAATGGAGAAAAAGGTACTTCCGGAACGCCTTTTGTAGAAGAAGATAATTGGTACCATATAGTTACTATAGTAGGAGAAAATAATTTTGACATATATGTTGATGGAGAACTTTATTGGGACTGGGATCCGAGTGGTTTTTCTTGGTCAAACATAAACTCAGATACTGCCTATTTTAAAATTGGTACTAGTTATAATAATGAGGTTGACGGCAAACTAGATGATGTCCGGATTTATAATTATGCGCTTGCCCCGTCACAAATAAGCGAGATTTATAATGGTGGCCTTATTCGATTCAAATAGTTTTATATATGAAAAGATTTTATAATAATATTAAAATTTGTGATGGGGTTTTCTGCTGACCAAATACAGGACGTAAAGTAGATTTTCGCTTATGCGAAATCTACTAAGAACGTAAATAATATTATTCACGTTCCTAACGTCCTAAAAGAAGTATATAGGACGTAAAGTAACAGAGTTACTAACGTCCTATAATCAAGGGTTAATACATTTTAAATAAAAACGTAAGGTAATTTGCTGTGCAAATTACCAACGTTTTAAAATAATATGTGGTATGTTTACGTTTTACAAAGTAAAAAAGATAATAGTTGGTATATAGGATGTACCAATGATTTAAACAATAGAATAAAACAACATAATTTAGGTAAGTCAAAATATACAAAGAATTTAAAACCATGGAAGATAATTTATTATGAAGCTGGTTTTAATAAAATAGATGCTTTTAGGAGAGAAAGATATTTGAAAAGCGGTTATGGAAGAAGATTTTTGAAAAGTAGATTGAAATATTATGTAGATCAAATTAAGGACGTAAAGTAGATTTTCGCTTATGCGAAATCTACTAAGAACGTAAATAATATTATTCACGTTCCTAACGTCCTAAAAGAAGTATATAGGACGTAAAGTAACAGAGTTACTAACGTCCTATAATC
>Ga0265595_1000802_pt1 | contig 26444 bp, 25 predicted proteins | sample saktaG_15_FD_190148 | JGI IMG/M metagenome (GOLD analysis project Ga0265595, IMG submission 190148) | Saline water microbial communities from Sakinaw Lake, British Columbia, Canada - sak_2013_06_06_50m | ecosystem: Environmental > Aquatic > Non-marine Saline and Alkaline > Saline ...
TTCCGCGCCGCCCGTTCGCTGGTTCGCCGCCGGCACACCCGGCCCAGCCCTGCGCGGCCAATCACGGCCAAGCAGGGGCGGACCGCGCCGCCCGTGAATAGGTCAGGCTTTCGCCAGAAACTGCCAGACCGCCACGTCATAGCACGGGTGGTCGACTGGCAGCCTGCCGGCCAGGTGATCGGCCACGCAGGCGGAGAACTCGTTAGAGTCGCAATCTTGATCCCCGCGCCCACCGTCAAACGCCAGGCCGCAGAGTCCGTTGGAGTCGAACTCGGCAAATACCCTGCGCCCAGACAGCTCCGACCCCAGCCACCTAGCACCCGACCGGTGCGCCCAGTCGTAGGTGTCACGCGCCGACAGCCAGACCTGTACGTTTGTGCTCGTTATCGATGTTCGCATTGTGCAGTCCTTTCCTATCAGTGTTTCGTAGTACCCGATTCCACTACATCATTCTATACTCTGTATCGGCACAAGTCAACCGGAAAATAAAATAAATCCGCTGCCGAACGAAAATAATTATCGACTCCGCCGCCGGCACACCAGGACCAGCCCGGAAATTATCCGCCAGCGGAAGGGAGGGGGAACCTCTAAAGGAGGGGGTAGGATAGTCCTGCTGGAGAGCAGCCGGAAACAGGACGTCAACGCCATGGCAACTGACTGGAAAAATATCGACCTCCGCCCGCGCGTGAAATTATGACCCCGAAATTATCCCCGAGCGCGCGCGTAAAATTATCCGACTCGGCCAAAATAGGGAAATGGCAAGGAATCGGAAATAATCCGCGCGCCCGGAAAAGCGTTATGTTCGGCTGTGCCTAACGCCCAGCCGCAGGAGACAGCTTGCAAATCGCTCGGAAACCGCCGGCGGACTCGGCCAGGAGCAGCTCCAGGAGCGGAAATCCCCCCTGTGCAACGCTTGTGCAACGCCACACGCGCAGAACACGGGAAATATGGGCAGTTAGCGTAGTTTACCAAACTACGGTACAAACAATGGGTCCGGCGGGTCTGCGTGGACGCCGGGTATGCCCCCCCCAGGCGGGGCACCCTATATGTTTTCTATCCCCTGCTTGCAACTTTTTCCCTCAGCTTTTTTCAATTTCACGCATTTGCGCGTGAATCCTTATGGGAGGCTGAGTCTAGCGGCTGTGAGAAGGCAGTGTCCGAGAATCATGAGCAGGAGCGTGAGTGGGAAGAAGCAGTAGCGGATTTCTTAGCTGAAGCGGTTGAGGATTTTTTTAGCGGTTGGTGGTGTGGCGGGTTGATTGAGGGGTTCTCGGGTGATGGTGGTTTTCATGGCGGTGTTCGCTTGGTTTTTTGTTCCCTCGCCGCTTTGACGATTGCCCGCTGGTTGCGGTTCCAGGCAGTCATGTATGCCCGCCGGAAGGTCACAGACCATCTAGGTGCGCCGGTGGCCACGGCGGCCTTTATCGGCGTCTGAATCTTCATAGCCTTGGCGGCCTTCTTCGCCATCGCCTTGGCCTCTATCGCCTGGTTACGTTTATTTTCTGCGTACTTTGCCTTCTGATAGGCCCGCATATATTCGCGGCTGCTGGGTTTTCCCGCGGCGAGTGCCACGTCCCGAGGCGTGCGGGGAACGATCTTAGTATCATCCTTGTGCTGGGCGAGAAGGTTGGACAGATCACGCCGGACAAATGCCGTCGCTTCCTCGCGGGAACCGCTTCCGCACTTGGGGCACTGCTCGTCGGCAGGCGCGAGCCCGTAGCCGCATTCGCCGCACATAACTGGGCTGGACTGGCCCTCAACTTCACGCCGGTACGCAAGCTCGTCGGGGCCAACCATGACGCCGGTATTCAACACGCCGTGAGCGTCAAGGCTGTGGTCCAGGGCGTCGAGTTCGGATTGCAGGGCGGTCATTGGCAGCACTCCATAAAAGCCATGATGAGTCCGGCGTCGATGAGGTTCCGTAGCCACTCGGCGGCGTGCGGGTCGAACTCGTTGTAGTAAGCTCGGGTCACTTGCTGGCCGCCTCCCAACCCTCGAACAGCGGCATTTGCGCCGGCGGGCGGTGAACGTCGCCCTGAAAAATATGCGCTCCGCCATTAGCAAAGACCGTATCCCTCAGTTGCTTACTTGATGAGGTCATAGATTGGGTCTTCTCCTAGATGCCTCAGCGGGCAGGCATGGAAGTGCTTATCGGCCAGTTTCACCCTGCGGACGAGGGATCGCCAGTCGGCACCGGCAGACCAGCGGATGCGGATGGCTGGCCGCCCGCCATGGTCGAGTACGGCGCCGGAATGGAAGACTGCCCCGGTCCCGCAGCGACGGGTTACGTTCTCGCAGGCGGCGAAGATCAGGGCGGCCACGGAGTCGGAGGTGGCACAGTCGAGGGCAGGCGCGCTGATCGCGGCCTCGATGTCCTTCAGACGGCGGTTCCCGATGCCTTTTGGGAGGTCTACGGTGGCATTCCCGGCGGCTTTTTCCAGGAGCTCCCTGGCGTCGCCGATCGTCTTGACTCCGGCGCCGTCCAGGGCCTTGAGCGTGAAACTCTCCAGCGGAAGCGTGGACACGGCCACGGCCAGGTCGATCGGCTTGCCGGCGACGATCTGGGGCAGGTACGCGGTGAACTCGATTCGGGGTGTTTTCTTTGAGAACATTTTTTCTCCTTAGAATAATCTTGGTTGGCCGCCTGCTTTGTCGCGTTTGTTCATATTGCATTTCGGATGTGAAACTGCCACGTTCTTGTAACTGTGCTCCCCGCCACGGGCCAAGGGAATTATTGTGGCTTCTCATTTGCCTTGTTCCGCGCGTCGATCTGCTTCTGGCGCTCCGCGGCCAGGGCCACCTTGGCGGCTTCTTCCGCACGCTCTTGCTCCAGAACCTTGGCCGTCGCATGGGCCTGGGCCTTGGCAAGCACGTCAGCCTCTTCGGCCTTGAGCTTCTCGACCATGCCGTCAGAGCACGTCTCGGCCTTGCCGCGCAGCTTGGACAGCCACGCGAGGGCCTGCGAGCAGTCACCCTCATCGGCCAGCAAGCGAATCTTCGGGATGTCGGCGTCGAACTCGCCGATGAGGTCCGTAGCGGTCTTCTGTCGCCACTCCTGGGCCTTGGCGTAAGGCAGTACGTGGTAGCAGTCCTCAGCCTGGATTTCCCTGTAGTCGGACAGGTCCACGCCCTCTCCGTTGGGGAAGTGCAGCCCGTTGGCGATGGCCGTCTCGGGGCAGATGATGGAGTCTCCTGGGCAAAGAATCTGCTTGGCGGCTCCGGTCGAGCGCACGACCCACGCAACGCCCATGACCCGCCGGCCATCAGCGCCGGGCAGATGGATGCCGCCCTCACTCTTGGTCTGGACGGGCCAGCGTTTCACGATGATGCGACCCTTGAGGTCGGGCGTCACGTCTTGCCAGTTGATGCTTTCGGACAACGGGGTGCGGATGTAGTCAATCGCGTTCTCGGTCACTTTGCGGCTCCTTTGTTGGGGTTTCGGGGCTTCGGGGTCACTTCAGCTATCCATACTTTGAGTTCTTCTCGGACGATCTGACGGATGCGGTCATCCATTGTTGTGCCGGGGTCTGGCCATTCACCTGTGATGGCGAAGCCGGCAGCGGGCGGAACCTCGGCTTTCGCCTTCGCCCGCTTTTCTGCCGCCAGGGCCTTGACGGCGGCGACGATGGCTTCGGCGAGAGACAAGAATATATGGGAGTCTCTGGCGGGTTCCGCAGACTCCACGAACTGCCCATTCGCCCAAAGCTGCTGAAGTTTTCCACCTTTAACTCGCCAGCACTCGACCACGCAGTTTCCGATGTGGAATTGTACTTTGTATTCCTTCTCCAGCCTCTCCCGCCAGCTTTCGGTCATCGCGGCCACGGCGAGGTTCGCGTCAAGAGTGCGGCGATTGTGCCATTCAGGACTATCCCAGACCCACGTGTCCGTCATCGGGTCGTCGTACGGAATGTACATCCAAACCGTGCCACATCTACAGATGCACGCGCCGTCGCCATCTTTCCCCAGCAGTTCCCGGAAGTACGTCGCCGCCTCGATGTAAAGTTTTTCGATATGGGAAGTGTTCACAGTGGATTCTCCTTGTTGAGCCGTTCTTGTTCGGACTGAGGAAGTCGCTCCCACTGGAAGTCGTGGTTACTCTTGTAGTGCGTCACTCTGACCCATATACGGCCTTCGTCTGGAGTGTGCATTCTGATAATTTTACCGTTGGAAAGCTTGGGTTCAACTGGCGGATCGGAAGTGTTCATTTGGACCTATTCTCCATCCATGCCGTCAGGGCTTCTTGGCAAAGAAACGCCACGGCACTATTCACGCTCCGGTGAGTATCAGTGGCATACTCCCGCAACTTTCGGGCTAAATCTGCTGGCAACCGCAGGACGAGCATTGCGTTGGCTTTACGATCTCTTTCGCTTTCATTTCGTCTCCGCCCCTTTCGCCTTTAGGGCTTTTTCGATCAGCGTAGAAGCCATATTTGCCACGCTCCGGTTCTCCTGCTTGGCCATGGTGTTGACCGCCTCGACCACCCGAGCATGGAGCCGCACGTCGCGTATCAGGCCGTCGAGTTTTGGCTCATTCTTCTTTGTCATCTGCGAATCTCCAAGGTTTCGTCAGCGTCAGAAGCATAATAGCCATACTTTGCAACAAGTCAAGATAAAAAATAATAAAATGCCACGTTTATTTTTGTGGGAAATATTACCCACTGGGTATGATTTCCCTTGCCTTCCGTAAATCTCGCGCCTATAAAGCCTTCAGATAGTGAGTAATTTGTGACAGTTTTGCGGAGTCTTGCGATGAGGCCCTAAATGGTCGAAATGACCGAGAAAAGCCCCGCGCCAGTCGTGGATTTTCCCCTCCTGACGCGAGAATCTGCCGCAGACCCACGTACGTTCTGTCGCCTTGCCGAAGCCGTCGCCTCTGAATCCGTCAAAGCCAAATCCAAGATCAAGGCCCTGGACGGCCAGCGAATCCTTGAGATTCTCAACTCTGTCTGTTTCGACCTTACCCGCCGATACCTCCACCAGGCCAATCGGATCGAGGATGACCCGCTCACCACGTTCCGCCGCATCATGGCCGAGGGCGAAAAAGAAGTCATCGCCGTCCAGATGAGCATGGCTAGCATAGATCGGCACTGGAAGCGCGTCGAGGAAGAGTTTGGCGACAAGGCCCCGATCATCCCGGAACGCGAAAAGGTTCTTGCGCCGGTCAGAATCGCCAACGATCGGCTGATGCGCACCGCCGAGAGCTACCTGGAGAAGCTCATTGGCATCTTGAACGACATGCTGATGGGCGACACGAACTCCCTTGAGGCTCAGCGGAAACTGGAAACGATCCGCAACGGTTGCTTGATGCTCACGGGTGAGGAACTAGGCGACGTTGCGGATCGCTGGACGAACCCGATTCGGCGGTTCCGCGGCCCCCTCCATACGCCCGAAACGGAACTGAACGATCTCCGCAAGGCGTACTACGCCTTGCCTGGGCCGACCCCGCAGGAGCGTACCCGCTGGGATGAGATCATCAAGGTCACCAAAATCCTCCAGTGGCAAGCCCGACACGACCCGGCGAAGTTCATGGCCTACGTATTCCGCGATGCTGACCCCACTCATGCCGGCGAAGTGCTGGATCTGCAATGGTTTCACGTCTCATGGTTTGGCGTCTGGTTGGACCCCACCAAGCCCAACAGCCTTGTAATGGCTCCTCCAGGCCACGGCAAGAGCTTTTGCGTCTGCGCCATGGACATTTGGGAAGTCGGGCGAAAGCCGGAGCTTAGAGTCCTTGTCCTCTACGATAAGGGCGACACCAAGGTTGCCAAGGAGATCGGGCGCATCGAGGGTATCATGCAGAGCGACCTGTTCCGGGCGGTCTTCCCGGACATTCGCATTCTGGACCGCTCGGGCAAGGTCGAGGGTGAGGTTGCCAGCCATGGAAAGCGGAAGCGGTCAGGCAGGCGCCACTCCAAGACGCAGCAGGCGTTCACCGTGGGCCGGAAGAACGATGTTTTCAGCCGAGAGGCCACGTTTGAGGGGGCCGGGGTACTGTCGAACATCAACGGCGACGGTTTTGACCGGGTGAGGGGCGACGACTTCAGCCCGCCCCAGTGCCGGGAGGAACCCTTCAACCGCAAGCGGTACGCCGAACGGTTCACCAGCGTCGTCGAGGAGCGACTGCGCGACCCGCGAGACTCCCGCATCCGCGTGATTCACACTCCATGGCACCCCGAGGACGCCCCGGGCCGCATCCGCAAGGGCGTCGCGCAGGGCAAACTGCCCGGCTGGCGATGCCAGATCGAACCGTATGCCATCCGAGATGACGCCCGCGGCAAGGCGATCTCCATTTGGCCGGCCAAGATCACAACGGAGCACCTGGAGAACCGCAAATTCCGGCTGGGGGCCAACTACGATTGCTCTTTCCGCCTCCAGGCCAGCGATGCAACTCGCCGGGCGATCTCGAAGCTGATGTACTACAACGCCATCGACGATCAGAACACGATGGCCGACGACAAGCTCCGGTGGCAGGCCATGGCTGAGGGCCACAGGACGCTCTCCATTGACCCGGCCGCCAGCGATGAGCGTAATGCCTGTGACACGGGCGTCATCGACGGGCGGATCACTCTGGACGGCCAAGGCTACATTCCGAGCGTCTGGATGCTCCACTTGAGCAGCCCGAAACTGCTGGACTGGATCGTCGAGGAACTTATGCGCGCGTGGCAGGTCGACAACCTGCCCTACGACGAGCTTCTCTTGGAGAGCCAAGGCGGCGTGAAGGGCATGGTCGATCTGTACGAGGACTGGCTGCCGAAGGAATGGGATCGAGTCGGCTTCCCGCAGGCCCTTTGGCCATCGATCATCAAGCCCGGCACCCGAGTCGGCCAGGGCGACAGGGGAAACAACCGCGGCAAGGTAAAACGGCTTCGAGAGGCGGCGGTCTACCTGGAGCGCGGAGCCGTCAGGCTGGCGGGCCAGCGACAAGTCAGCATCATCGGCGGCAAGCCCATGAGTATCTGCATTGCAATCGGCGGAAGCCCAATGGCCACGTTCGCCGGGATGCTCAAAGAGTTCGACGGCACCACCCGGTCTGACGCTATTGACGCGCTCTGCCAGTGGATTCTGTTCAACAAGAACCGGCTGGCTGACCCGCAGGCCAAGGTGGCCGCACCCACGGAGAAGTCTGTCAAGCAACAGGGGCCGATGGCGATGGCAATGGCAGGCATGATGAAGCAGATCATGACCGCGCCGGAAGAGTCGAACAACCTCCAGACGGATATAGCAAACACCTACAGCAAGTGGAAACCGGCAAAAGGGAGTCATCAGGAATGGTAGAGGCCGCGGCAATCATGGCACTGTGTCTCATGGCTAGCATCCTGGCTTTGGCCGGGGTTTCTGTCACTCTTGCCTTGGTTCTCTACAAGCGGTTCGGCCAGCGAGAGTCGGAAGTCGGCCAGGACATTGCCGAGCGGATTATCGCAAGCTGGAACGCCGGCAGCGAGACACACCGAAGCATGGTGCAGGACATTCAGGCCGAGACGACCATCGCCGCCGAGACGCGAATCCGCCGCCAGCAGTTCAGGCGGCCAGAAGTCAGCCTGCGCGACGCCATGAACCTCGACGACAAGCCGGTCAATATCGGCACGTTCGGAGAGGCTCCCATGATGCCCGAAATGAATACTCCCGGCCTTGGGGGCTTGTAAATGACGCCAGAAGAAGCACAGAAAATATGCAACGACACGAGAAGTTCTTATTCCGCGACGCGGCGGTACAAGGACGCCTTCTGGTGCCTCCAACTCGCGTACAACGAAGGCAACCAGTGGGGCTACACCACCGAGAACAGCGGCAACGTCACGGTCAACCACCTGAAGGGTCTGTTCAACAGCGGCTCCGCGCGGCGGGTACGCATCACGATCAACAAGATTCAGGAACTCACCCGCAAACAGGCGTCCATGACCAGCCCAAAACAGATCATGGCCGACATCAAGGGGCCTTGCGGCACCGTGGACAGCTACACCCGCGCGGCCAGCAAGGTTCTCCATGCACTTCTTGAGCGCATCGGGGCCAAGAGCTACATCCGGTCGGCCAACAAGGACCGCTACATCATCGGCTCTGCCGGAATCAAGCAGGTCTTGCGGCGGGTAGGCACTCCCCAGACTGCCGTTGCAGCCCAAGGGCGGCGCAAAGCCTCCATGCTCTCGCAGTACGAGATCGACTGGGCTCCTGTCATGCCGTGGGAGATTATCCGAACGCCCGGCGCCAAGTCCGTTGAGATGCAGCGGGATGAGGATGTGCTGGGCCACGAGAAGCCGCGGACCCTGAAGTGGATGCAGATGTACTACGGATGGGCCCCTGAGACTGACACGCAGTACGGGCAGGTCGCGCACTTCCTCGACGAGATTCACCGGATGGAGAACGGAACCGGTGGCGCCCCGCTTCTCACTGAGGCAAAAGAGAAGGCCGTGCTTCCGTGCGAATACTGGCTGACTGACCCTGAAGAGACGGCGAGAATCTATACTGAGACGGGCCTGACGGTTCGCTGGCCGTGGATGTACGTCGGCTACATGGACCCCGGCAAAACTTCCGGTATTCAGCCCATTCCAACCATCGGCAAGAACGGACTTCTACGAAATCCATTCTGCGGGGCCGGCCTGAAGTTCCTTCACTACCACGTCGCCACCGAGGCAATGTGGGGTACTGGAATGCCGTGGATGCTGATGCAGTGGCAGGATTTCTCCAACATAGGCTTCACGTGGTTGGCCGATGCCCTCCAGCAGTCGGTGTCCAAGTGGCGGTACGAAAAGGGCACGCTGGAGCGCGGCCAGGAAAAGAACATCCTCAATAACGATTCGTGGCAGGCAATCCCGTGGGATCACACAAAGCAATGGTCACAGCCGCCCGATAGGGTTCCCGGTGCCCCAGTTCCCCAGATGGCTGCCGATATTGTTTCCATGGCCCCGCAGGGCATGAGTGAGCAGGCGGGCATTGCGCCGGTTCAGATGGGCCAAGGGTACAAGCGGGATGGCAGTGGAGCGGCTTACGAGGCGCTCATCGGTGAGGCCGAGACGGTTCCCGAAGATCGAATCACCGGCGACGAGATCACCATTGGCGAACTTCTCCGGGACAGTCTGATCGACACCATCAGAATCAGCACCATCGACCAACTGGGAAGACTCACCGGCGGCACCGTAGGCAGGTCATATCTGTTCGAACTCAAGCGCGACGACCCGGCTCTGAGGATCGCCGTTGCCGAACTCCACCCGACCACGATGCGCCCGAAGACCCGGACGCAGACTGAAGGGCGGTATGTCGGACTCATCAAGGACATGATTCTGCCACAGGACGCGGGCATCAAGGAAGCCATCCGGGCGGGCGTGATCGGCCTCGACTCAGACAGGGAACGGGCATACCAACTTCAGGCCGCCGAGATCGAGATGATGCGTCAAGGAAGGCCGTCGAAAGTGCTGCGTGACGATGAGCACGTCTGGCACATCGAATGTCTCCGAGGCGAGCTCAACAGTCCCGATCGGATTGACTACGAGCCGCAGTACATCAAATTGCTCCAGCAGCACATGCTCGGGCACCAGATGGGACACGAAGAAACTCAAGGCATGGCACTGGGCCAGCCTGAACCACCGCTCGGGCAACCGGGACAAGGCGGAACCCCCGCCGGCAATCCCGCAGGCCAGGCGGCACAAGGCCCAGCAGGGCCGCAACTCAGGATAGCGTAAGGAGAATTGGATCATGGCAGAAGGCGAACAGGCAACCGCAACCGCAACCGCCCCAGGCTCTGAAGTGGCCCCCGCCTCCGTGGCGGCATCCGCTCAGACCCAACAGGGCGCCGGCGGAGGCGCAGGCCAGACGAGCCAGCAAGCCCAGGAAGAAATGGCCAGCATAGCCAAGTCGGAACTAAACACTCTCCGGGCGAATGCCGGGCGTTTCCAGGCAATCCAGCAGCGCGGCGATCTGGATGTGATGTCAGAACTCCAGGATCAGGGCCTATCCCGCCAGGAAATCCAGGGAATCAAGAAGTTCCTCAAGGATGAAATGGGCGGAATGACCGTGACGGAGTTCTTCAAGTACGCGCAAACACCCTCTGCGCCGCCAGCACAAGCCGACGGACAGCCGCAGAGGCAGCAAGAGTTCGCCGAAGATGATCCCAATAGACCTTTGACGGTCGGGGAACAAGAGCGGCGAGAACAGAAACATGCACAGCAGGAGAAGGAAGCCGCGGCGGAACGCGATGTGTCCCAGTTCTGGGACGGACTGACCAAAGAGTTCAAGGTGACTGGCGGCGCGAAGGCCAAGAGTTTGCGGGGCATCATCAACGATGCCGAGAAGGAGGTTCTTGCCGAAGACCTCCAGAAAGCCGACCCCTACCTGTCGCCAGAGAAGGCTCTTGCCCAAGCCGGGCAGTATATCCCCACAAAGGATCAACTCACCCGCGCCCGCAAGATCGTCGAGAACGACTGGAAGGATCTGGGAAACGAGATAGTCTCGGCGGCGGCTGCCGGCCAAGCGGGATTGCCAGCGGGCACCCTTGGCGGCGGAGCCGGCGGGGCTCCCCCTCCGCCCGGAAAGGCCGGAACCTTGAGCCCCTTGCAGAAGCAGCAGGCCATGATGGACGCTATCCGTAAAACCACATCCGCTGCCGGTTATCAGCCTCCCGCATAACGAGACTGGAGAATTGAATCATGGGAAACTTTTATGACTTTGGCGTCGGCCTTGCCGATGAGGCCATTAACGCGGCACTGGCGGTCAACGAACAGGTGCAGCCAGCTCCTTCGCAGTCCACGCGGCAGGGCAAGACGAGCCAGTGGTTCGCGCTTCGCAGCAAAATGCTCAGGGGCGAGCGCACGAAGTTCCGCGTTTTCGACAAGGGCTATCGTGGGGCTCGCCGAACCGGATGGAACGCCGCGGCTACCACGGAAGGCCCGATTCCGATGGCCTTTGGCCACACCGAGTGTAGCTACTCTCACGCCGACCTGTCGATGATCCGTGCCGGTGTCAAGTGGAGCATGTTGCAGGAAACCAAGCACACGGACCTCAACCTGGCCGTGTATGATCTGGTCAACAAGCTCTTCGGCGAGGCCGAGGCCGATATTGACGAGACGGAGAATACCGGTCTGTTCCTTCCGCAATCTTGCGCCATGGCAACGGTCGTCCAAATCTACGAGATCACCGCGACGGCCGGCACTCAGGACGCATTTGCCCAGACGAGCACCCACGTCGATGCGTACATCAGGATCAGCGGCAACCCCGGCCGCTTCCAGAAGGGCGACGTGCTGGACATCTTCGACGCGACTTCGACAAGCGCGGGCACGCAAAACGCGACCGTCATCGTCCAAGGCGTGATCCACGGACAGGATGGCCCCAAAGTTGACGGCATCCGCGCCGCCGGCATTGGTCCCGGCCTTGTCGTGCGCCCATGCCAGGTTGCCGGGACATTCACCACCGGCGGCGGTTCGCTCTCTACCGAAAACTGGGTCGGCGGCACCCAGACCGGGGCAAATGGAACCAGTTACACCACTGCGGCCCCGGCAGTCGGCGACTTCATCGCCCGTAGCGGCGAGTTCACGCTTGTCGCCGCAAACGCCAAGAACTACCACGGCATTCCCGACTGGTTTGACTGGACCGTGGGTACGCTCCGCGATGGCGACGGCACTTACATCGTCCGCACGGACCCCGGTTACGAGTGGACCAACCCGTTCGTCGTCGAGGCCGGAACGGAGGCCGCTCCAGTCCAGTTCGACCCCGACGAACACCTGGCGGAGCTGGGCGAGAACTGGATTTTCCGCGTCAAGGCCGGCAGGGCCGGGCGGAAAACGATGGGCGAAGGAATGCCCGATGGCATCAACGAGCAGATCAAGATCAGCGACCACTTGCTGGCGGTCATGGAGCCCAAGATGCTCCAGCACGTCACCAACGACGCCGAGGACAAGCTGCGGTTCACCCACTCCGCCCAGCTATCCGAGAAGACCGCAAAGGCGATGGAGATGATCGGCGTCAGCGGCTTCGAGGGTTACGTCTGGCACAGCCCAGTCTTGGGCGAAGTCTGCATGAAGGCCGACTCCAACTGCAAGCTGCATTCGGCGTACATGCTAGAACCGAGTTCGTGGTTCTGGATCGAGGCTCCAGGCGGTTCGGGCATCAAGTGGCTGCCCCATGGCAGCGGCGGCCGCATATGGCCAATTTCTGGCAGCAACGATGGCAGCGCCAGCAATGGCACCCCGACGTTCGAGCGACAAGCGATGGCTTACAAGTCTCGCGGCCTGATGTGCGATCAGCCGGGAGCCAATGCAGAGATCAGGCACATCCTGACTGCCCGCGAAGCCGGGTAACACAGGAAAGCAAAAACCCGCAACGCGCCCCGGCCGGAGTCATATCTGGCCGGGGCGCACCGGCGGGCTTTTAGGAGATGAGAAGAAGATGGCAAGCGTAGGACCGGCAAGTTGGCGGGCTGTTTCGACGGACCATATCGGCGTTCCGCACGGTGGCCTGTACGGCGACGCGATGAAGTGGGAACCCAAGCTGAAGAAGGCCGGACTCCTGTTGTGCTGGTGTACGATCCAGGACGTGTTCGGCGTTTACACCCAACTGCCGGGCGGCAAGTGCGTCTTCCAGATGAGCCTGAAGCACAGGGACGGCGGGCCGATCCCGATTGAGGAGCATCTTGTCCGCACGCTGATCTTCTTGCGGGAGTCTCACCACCGGCAGGACAGGTCGCTGCTTGAGCAGGAGGCGGCAAGCCGCAAGGCCCAAATGCAGGCGAAGATCAATGCCGATCTTGCTGAGGAACGATCCGACAGGGCCAGGCGGGCGACTGACATAGCACTCATGGGTCTTGGGGTGAAACCCAAGAAAGTGATGATCGAAACTGGAAAAGGAGTCAACTGATGAAACGGACTGCGATCCTGTTGGGGCTTGTGCTGGCGATGTTCCTGCTGGCATCGTGCGCCAGCTACACCGAGACTTGGCGCGGCCCGTCCGGCAAGGCGACACCCGTCTGCGACAACCCGGCGAGCGGCACAGGCTATACTGTCGGCGGGCAGGAGTTCATTCCGGTGGGGTACTATACCTGGCGGGGCTTGGACAAGGTCGAGCACCGCGAGATGGTCTACGTAAAACGTGATGTGCGGAAGGGAGCTGCGAAATGAAGTGGTTTACCTTTCTGGCTATCGTTGCTGTGGTCATTTCGGTCGCATCGGTCATCGGTACAATTGCCCTTGGTCAACCGCTCGACAAGATCACGCCGCTGGAGGATTTGGCGATTGTCCCGACGCGCATGCCGCCGCCGGTAGCCTTCGATGGCAACTCCGGTAGTTACACACGCACCATCGTCGCGCCACCTGGCACGTTGTACGATGCTTTCGCCCCGAGCAAGACGCCATTTGCGGGCGTCCAGCCGTTCCAGGGCAGGGACTCGGCCAGCCCATCGTTTGAGTCTGACTCCTACTCCATCGGGCAGGGCCAGGGCGGGCGGATTACCGGCGGTTCGGTTGCTGAATGGAAAGATGTGGTACGCAAGGGTCCGATTGTCCTGATAATCTTTGGTGGACTGGCCGTTGTAGGCGGCATCGTCCTGGCGATATGGGCTGGTCAGTTGATGCTCGGCCTGGCTATCGCCGGGGCCGGGCTGGTGCTGATCGTTACCGGCGTCATGTTCGAGAGCTACCCGTGGATTGCCATTGTGGCGTTTGTCCTGATCGTGGGCGTTGGCGTCTGGTGGGTGCTGTCCAGTCGGTCCCTTACGACAGCAAAGGTGAACCTGACCGCCACGGTAGACAAGGTTGGCCACGCCCTCAAGGCCGTCGTCCAGGGCGTGGGGGCTGCGCCAGAGGATGCCAAGGCCGCGGTGAAGGCTTCCATAGGCAAGGCGGCATCAGCCACCGGAGACGCCGCTGGTGTCGAAACTACAATCACTGCTGTCAAGAATGGGGTAAACCCGACCGAGATATAGGAGCAATCATGTACGCAATCTTAACTTTCATCGGCGGTTTCGCGGTGGGCGTGATGCTGAGCGCACCCGTGCGGAGCCTAGTCAAGAGGCTGTACACAATGGTCAAACTGACCCGGAAGAAATAACGGCGATCTTACCCGCCAGGCGCAGGTCAACTACAAGGGGCCTGCGACCTGGCCGGGAGAACAGGGCCGAAGGGCAAACTATGAAGATTCACATTTACAAGGCGAAAGACGGTTGGCGGTGGCGCGCAGTTGCCCGGAACGGCAGGATCGTGGCTGACGGCGGCGAAGGCTACGTCAGCAAGGGCAACACCGAGCGAGCGGTCAAGGCCGACATCAAGTCGATGGGCACGGCGAAGATTGCCCAGGACAGCGCCATGCTGGCGTCGGCCAGGATCACCGTCCGCCAAGAGGTCATCGAGACGGTCGGCAAGCAGGCCGAGGATGCGGTTGTGGCGAAGATCAAGGCGGCTGTCGCGGATGATCCTGCGCTGGACCAGAAGGCGAAGGATGCCCTGGCCGCTATCGTGTCCGCCAGCACCGCGAAAGCGGAGCCCAAGTAAGGGTGAGACATGGCCGGACCATACTACGTTGACAGCAATGTGACCTACGCCTCGACCGTTGGCAACAACGGGACGGCCAAAGAGACGCCCTGGGGCGGCGCGGGCGGGTGCCAGCGCGCGGAGCACGCGGTCGCCGCCGGAGAGACGATCTACTACAAGTCGGGGGCGGAGATTAACGTAAGCCTCTTGAAGCGGTTCACGCGCAACGGGGACAATGGCACGCCGCCGGTTGTGGGGGATCGTGTGTACGAGTGGTCCACGGGCGACGTTAAGGGCGATGCCGAGGGGTATGTTGCCGCGATTGACGCGACGTATGTTTGGGTGGAGCAGACCGTCGCAACGTGGGGGTCAACGGGCAAAATATCAAACAGCGCCGCGAACGACACGAACAGTTGGACTTACTCGGCGGTCACAGCACGCGGGCTCGTCGGTCAAACCGCTGGCACCTTTGCTTTGCCGATTACGCGGAAAGGTTGCGCGAATGACGCCGACTGGACACCCGGTACTGATGTTGTATTTAATACGACAAATACTATTGCTGGGATTGAATCTACAAATTATGCTCGTTGGTACAACATTCAGGCGTATGGGGGGGCGTACGGGTTTTGCGAGCTTGGCTCTTGTTCTTACTATAAACATTGCACGAGTCACGATGTTACCGGTTACGGTTTCGCAAATCCGACGTACGCCGAAGACTGTGTAGCCTACAATTGCGGGCGGGATGGATTTGTGCTGTCGGGGTACTCCCAGACGCTTGTTCGCCCAATCGCGTATGGTTGTGGAGCAAATTATTCCGGCATCGCCGTGACAGGCGATGGGCGTGGCGTGGTTATAGAAGATGCGATTGTTTTTGACAACTCCGGGTATGGAATCACCATCAATACCACCAGCGGCAACTGTGTGAGGGTGCGCGGAAGCATTATTAACCACAACGGCAAAAACGGCGTGCGCGTAATGACGGCAGGCAGAGATCATATTGTCGAGTTCTGCCGGATCACCAACAACGGCACGGCTGCGGGCGACTGGTACGGTATCAACGCCGACGCCGCCGGGCGTCTGGTCCATGAGGACTACAACGTCTTTTACAACAACGACAAGGGGCCGCTGCTCAACGTCACTGCCGGGGCCAACTCGATCAACGCCGCCAGCGACGCTGAGGTCGGTTACGCCACGGCGGCGACAAACTTCGCACTGGGGTCCGGCGCGGTCCTACGCCGCACGTCGCGGACAATGGCCGACGGCGTGAACGTGCAGTTTGTCACGGCTGGGCTGGCTCCAGCGCCCATACCACCGCCTGCGGGCGAGGTTGTGCTGGGCGGAACGGCATACGAAGGCGCGACTGGGGCGGTTGCGGCGTCAGGCACGATTGCCAGTTCTATCGTGGACGTGGCGGGAGTTGTCACGACCTCGCCGGGAATACTTGACGTGGACGGGGCTCGCACGGCAGCACCGGGGATTCTGGCCACAGGTGGTGTTCGGTACGCGGAACCGGGCGTACTGGACTCGACGGGGTTCCTCTATCCCTACGGTGTGATGGCTGACGACGGAGTGCATTATGCTTCGGGCGTGCTTGAGAACCACGGCGCGGAGTACTACGCGCTGGCCGCGACGGACAGCACGCCGTACGGAAATGGCCAGGCGGCACAGCTTGCAGCCGACGTTGCGCTCGTGGGGGCACAACTCGGCAACATGACGACGGCGGTGGTGGACCTGCTACACGCTGACAACGACGGGACGCTCTCCCTGGACAATGTGCTTGTGGCGGGCGGGGGGAACTACAACCCAGCCGCCCAGGCCGATCACCTCTACAAGATCGGCGGTGCATACTACGGCCTGACAGGGGCCTTGACGAACGGAACCTATTATCCACCAAACGATGGGGATGGGGTATCGGATGTGACGCAGGTTATTATTGGTGGCTTGTTCGGCGTTGCCAATGCGGAAGAGGGCACGGCGGCGGGTGGCGGCGGAGCGGCATTGAGCCGGGTGAGGTTAGGAATGTAAATGCAAGAACGAATACCACAATCAGTCGCCAAACTCATCGTCTTTAAGGCGTTCCTCGCGGCCGACCACGTTACCGCCGCGACGGGCTTGACCATCGCCATGCAGGTGTCGCAGAATGGCGGCGCATTCGCCAACTTCGACGGCGGAGCACTGAATGCAACAGAGATATCTGCCGGATGGTACAAGGCCCAACTACAGACTGCCGACACAGACACGCTCGGCCCGCTGGTGGTTCGCGGAACTGAGGGCACTATCGACCCGGTAGAACTCATCACGGAAGTTGTAAAGGCTACCAACGCCGGGTTCACTGGCGTTCCTGACGCGGTTCCTGGTGCGGCTTCCGGCCTATCCATCGTCGGCTCGCTTATGGGCCTGACCGATGGCGCAATCACTGCCGCGAAGATCGCGGCCGGGGCGAAGATCGACCTGGTAGACAAGACTGGATTCTCCCTATCGGAAGCGGGAGTAACGGCGATTTCCGAATCCGTTCTCTCTCTGAGCGTTGCCGACGTGGAAGACGCGGCCTCTCAATACTCGCTCTGTGCGTTGGTCCTGGGCGCCCTAGAGAGCAGTATCGTGAACGGCACCTGGACGATCCGCAAGACCGACGGAACGACGTTTGTTGCCAAGACGGTGACTTCGGACGCCAACGCGGCACCCATTACGGGAGTAACGTAGGATGGCCGCTGGCTTCCATGACATTTTCGGGCTGATGCTGGGCTGGAGATCAGTTCCGATCACCGTGCTTCACTTGCGTCGTGCATCAATGAAGCCAAGGCTTGAGAGTCGCGGACATGCAACTGGCCCCGTGAGGCCGGCGATGAAGCGAAGAACGAACATCAGAGGACGCCTCGACGGCGGAGGCTAAGAAACAATGCTTGAGACATACCAACGCGGCGAAACGGCGGTTCTTAGGATGGAAGTACGGAACAACGCGGGCGAGCTCTACACGCCCGACACGTCCATCGAGGCGGCTGTATGGGACTCTGCTGGCGCGGCATTTCTTGCGGCGTCGGACATGACGGCCGAAAGCACCGGCGTCTACTACTACGATCTGGCGACCCTGGCCGATTCCGCGCTTGGCTGCTACCGTGTGCAGTTCGCAACTGTTCATGCCGGGCGAACGAGTAAGGCCGAGGATTTCTTCTTCCTGGAGGACCGCGGCCAGGGGCACACCGGCTGGAGCGTCATGTCCCTTGCCGATCAGATGCGAGCGGAGATGGACGCCAACGCGGACGCCGCTGGCGGAACGATTCCCGACAGGATCGCCAAGATCATCCGGGAAAAGGGCAAATGGCTGTTCGATCACAAGGACTGGCTTTTCCGCAAGACGCCCGGAACGCTCGCCATCATTGCGGGCGCCACCGAAATCGCCATGCCGGCAGACTTCAAGGAACTCGACTCGACAATGATGCGAGTGTCCGACGCGAACAACTACCGCCTTGTCTGGACGGAAGACCCGTCGGCCTGGCAAGCCGCCAAGGACATGATCGGGAATACGGCGACCGGAACGCCGCGAGTCGCGTTGTTGTACTACACCGCCGGGGCCTGGAAGGCGAAGATTTGGCCGGCGGCCGATCAGGCGTACAGCTACGATTACTGGTACATCAAGGCGAGTCCGTGGTCTGGGGCGACCCCGATTGCGGACAACATCACCGTCTCCCCGACGTATTGGCCGGAAGACTTCGATGAGGGCTGGTACGCCCTGTGTGCTTATCAAATCTACGGTCGATTCAGGGCCAACGATGGCTGGCAGGGCTTCAAGAGCGAGTTCAAGGACTGGCTGAAGCTCCACGAGATCGAGAACAACGAGACCATCGGCAGCGGCCTTGAGCCGATCAGCGACGTGATGCAAGACTTCCGCTCGACCGGCGCCGGGATTGCGGGATGGTTGCCCGGTGGAAGCTTCAAGTGGTTTGGGAGCACCTGATAGAGCATGGCAAGCACACTTAAAACACGATTTCTCGGGCTGAATACCGACTTGCCGGCAACAAAGTTGGCGAGCGGAACTGCGCTTGAAGCCCTGAACGTCACGCTCGTTGACGGGAAGCTGGCCAAGCGGGCGGGATTCGGCCAGTACGAAGATGACACCGACGGGTCCAGCACGAGCATCGTCGGGATCTGGACAGCCCACTTCAAGGCCGGGGTGTACGTCGTCGTCAAGCTCTCGACGGGCAGGTTCTACCAGCGAAAGAGCGACGCCGACAGTTTCACGATCATCAGCAACACGAACGGGCACACACACAAGGGTACGGAACCTGGGTTCGCTTTCATGTGGGCTGATAGGTTCATCGTGGGCGACTCCGGCGGGGTGAGCCAGTGGAACCCGGCCGTGGGATCGGGCGTGATGTACAAGGCGGGCCTGCCCCAGCCGACACAGTCGCTGACGCTTGAGGCGGCATCAAACTCCGGGGCCAAAGACGGTTTCTATCATGCCCATCTTGCATATTACAACTCGAAACTCGACGTTGAGGGCGTGGTCAGTTACCCATACAAGGCATCGGGAGGAGCGGTGGAGACGCGGATCGCCGACAGTGAAGGTGGATTCCGTTTCTCTGGCGCGGTAATTGCGCCGACGGGCTATGAATGCACCCATTGCCGGGTGTACTCAACAATGGGGAACACCGAGTGGATTCAGTCTGGCGGAGTTGAGCGGGAGATTTTCAGTTATCGGGCGACGATAGATGTTCAACTTGCCATCGGAGCCACCCCCGGAATGAGTAAGGCGGACAGTGCCCTTGACTGGAGCAACCTGTTTACGAACGAGGGCGGGTATCCGCCGGCATCGAAGATCGGATGCTGGAGCGGGGCCGTGGCGGTCTACTGCGGCGACCCCACCTACGACGGCGACCCCACGGCCAGCCAAGACTTAGTGTACTACAGCAAGTTCGGCCGGCCGACGATGGTGCCCGTGCTTGTTACTTATGCCCAGCGGCCGCAAGGGGCGATTGGTGATGACTATAAAACTATTTGGCCCAAGGGCGGCCACCACGTTCTCCCAAGCCCTTGCGACGGGGCCGTGCTTGAGTGTGTGGCGGCTGGCGGCACGATTGTCCTCTACACGGCGACGTCGACTTGGGTGATGCGTTCGACCCCGAACGGCAAACTCTACGCCGTCAAGCGTCAGGAGGGGCTGGGCTGCGCCGGACACCCGGCGGCAACCGCGTTCGGCTTCGAGGCTCACGCGATGGCCGACAGGGCATGGAGCGTGACGACGGCGGGCAGCTTCATGAACATCGCACAGAACGCTTGGACGACGACGCTTGAAGACATCCCCGTTGCTCAGCAGTCAGTCGCCCGCATGGCCGCGTTCTCCAGTGCCGATCAGGTCTGGTGCGCCGTTACCAAGAGCGGGGAGACGACTCCGCGGCGGATTCTCGTGCTGGATATGTCCTCTGGTAGCCGCGAACTGGCCATCTTCGAGCTTGCCGGGGGTGCGTGGGAGTCCGACGAGTACATCACGGGCATGACGGAGTTCTCTTATGCGGGGGCCACGGCGACGATGCTCGTGGCGACGAACCACGGCAGAATCTTCCAGTACCCCGACCAAGCGGACCTGTCTGGCGACGGCCCGACGGGGACCAAGGTCGACTTTCCGGCCACTTGGCGGGGTGTTTTCGGCACTGAGCGGTCGGCGTTCTCACAGAAGCTGGAACTTGCGGAGATCCACGCCGGCGACAACTGCTCGGCCCGAGTGCGGTGGATCTTCAGGCACGTTCGGGCGAACGGAGAGACTTCGCCGACTGACAGCGGGTATCTCCCGGCCGACAACGCCATCAACACGTGCGGCCTGGCGAACAAGACGGATGCTCGATATTGGGAAGTGGAATTGAACTCCCCGCCGGTCGGCTCGGGCGGAACGCCGACCGCATGGAGCGTTTATGATTTAATCCTGCGGCTGACGCGGGTCGGACCGACTTAAAATCGAATAACAGGCAACCCGGACGCCTTAAAGTTCCGGCGGAGTGGCTCAGTAGTACGGCGAACAGCGGGCCGGAGCCAAGCAACCGCGAAGGAGTATTGAACCATGACTGCGATCACAGAAGCCAATGCCAAGAAGCTCATCCGTGCGTTGCCTTTCTTCCGGCAGATGTCCAAGCATGGGAAGATCGGCTGGTACAAGTTCCTCACCAACTTCGACGACACGACCGGGGCATACTCCGGCGCGATTGCCGACACGGACCTGACGGCGATCACTGGCGACAGCCTGACCATCGCCAGCGGCGAGACGGATGGCACGTTCGTCTTGTCGGTCAACACGACCGGCACAAACCACGCCGTAACCCTCAAGGCGCCAGTCACGACCCAGGCCGTGACGCTGACCCTGCCGGACGTGGCGAGCGACACGCTGGTTTCGCTGACGGCGACCCAGACGCTGACGAATAAGACGCTTACAACCCCGACGCTGACAACCCCCGTCATCGCCAGCTTTGCAAGTGCCCAGCACAACCACAGCAACGCGGCGGGCGGAGGCACAATCTCTGTCCCGGATAGTCTCACGGGAACTTCCGCCACCACCTTCACCATTGGCGTCGGCGGGACAATCCCCAAGGCGGCAATCTCCGTGCTTGGCTCGACGGGCGACTACACCGCCACACTCCAGATTCCGGTCCTGGCGGCAAGCAGGACCATCACGTTCCCGGCGGTGACTTGCACGTTGGCGTCGATCACCGGGACGGAAACGCTGACCAACAAGACGTTGACTTCGCCAGTCATTGGAACGGGCCTGACGGCCAGTGGCAACGCGGCTAACTCCTTTGCGGGAAGCACGGGCACATTCCTTACCTCGACCGGCGCCGTGACTATCGGCAACGGCGCGGTTGGAATCACCGGCGCCGTCACGATGGCGACAACCAAGGGCATCACCTTTGGCGCGGCCGCCGCCGGCACAGCCACCCCGATTACGGCCTACTCGTTGACGGCCAATAAGGGCGCGATCATCCTGGCTGTTACGGACAGCACGACCGACCACGCCACCACGATCACGAACTCGGCCCTGAATGGCGCGGCAGCGACCATCACTCTCCCCGCCTCGACTTGCACCCTGCCGGGCGTCGGGCTGGCCAACACCTTCACGGCTGTCCAGACCGTAGCGATTGACGACGCCAGCAACACGTCAGTCACCGACGTTCTGAGTCTGAGGCATACCACTTCCGGGGCTTCCGGCGCGGGCATCGGCGCGGGCATCAGCGTCATCATCGAGAACGACACCGACGCGACCACGGAAAACGCCACTATCGAGTGGATTGAGACCAGCGACGGAACCAAGGCCAGCCTCGATACCGACGTTGTGTTCAGTACGATGCTCGGCGGAACGGTAGCTACGGCCCTGACCATCGACGCTTCCGCTCAAGAAGTCGTCATTGGTGCCGACGCGACCAACGCCAGCGGAATGCACGCTCTGCGAATCTGGCCGCTCACTGCCAGTAAAGGCAGCATCCTGATTCAGCCAACCGACAACACCGGTGACGATACGATCACGATCACCAACGGCAACACTCATGGCGACATCACCATCACCCTGCCGACAGTCACTTCGACGCTGGCGATTCTGGGCGCAAACACGTTCACCGCTGCCCAGGCCGTTACGTCCGACGACACCACGGATGGCATCGTGAATCTCGTCACGCTGACTCACTCGTCAAGCGACAACGCCGCAACCGCCGCCGATGGCATCGGGATCAGCTTCCAGTTGGAAAACGCCACCGGCACCTCGACCGTCGAGGAATGGGCCAGTTTGGACGTGGTTTCCACCACGATCACGAATGGCAGCGAGGACGGCGATGTGGTCATCAGCGTCATGGCTGGCGGCACTGTCGTTCCCGCGCTGACCATCGACTCCAGCGACCAGAGCGTAACGGTTGGAGCCAACTCGACCGACGCGGACGGCATAAGTAGCGTTCGCATCTTCCCGGTCACTGCGAGCAAGGGCTCTTTGGTCGTAACGGCGGTTGCCAACACGGCAGGCGACTTCGCCACAACCCTGACCAGTAGCGCGGCCAATCCGGCGACGGTCACGACCACCCTGCCCGCAAAGACTGGCCAGCTTTACGCGATGGCTGGAACGGCGACAACTTCCGCTGCCGACTCTGACGCAATTCCTCTCACGCACGGAATCGTCGCCAAGACCACCGCCGCCATCGCCACGAGCCTCACGCTTGCCAATGGCGAGCCGGGCCAAGAACTCATGATCTATCTGGCTGTGGATGGCGGCGGCGCAGGAACCTTGACGCCGACGACCACGACCGGATTCACCGACATCGTATTCGACGACGCCGGAGATCAAGTCGTTCTCCGATACATCGACGACACGATTGGCTGGATAATCCTCAGCGCCACCGGCGTTGCGGCCCCACCAGCCATTACAGCCTAATTGCCCAACCGCCCCGGCATGAAGCGGGCGGAAACTGACTGACAAAGGAGTTTTGAGAGACATGGTAATCACGAAGGAAATCTTAGAGCAGAACGTCGCCAAGATCGGCGGGCAGATCAGCAACGCCTTGTTCGAGGCCGGCAGACAAGTCGGCAAGCTCGAGGGCGCCAGAGACATGCTTGTGCAGATCGCGGCCCTGATGGACGCCCCCGCCGAGGCGGTGACGCCCGAAATCCTGAAGCTGGCGGACACCGGAGCGGAAGCCGGAGAAGGCCAGTAGGACAGAAGATGCCATAGGACAGCCCCGGCGAGGGGCAGGTTTTCCGCTCTCCTTTCCCTCGCCTCTCGCCGGGTGCCTTTTTGAGAGAGAACAAACATGAACAGTGAACTCAAAGCCATCCACATTGCGGCCACAGCCGGAAGCGGAGTCCTGGGTGACAGCTACCTGAGCCTTGTCCGCTATCAGGGCAAGCGGCTGACGGCCACGATCAAGAACACTCACGCGAGCGTGGCGATAACCGACTTCTCTCTGATCGTCAAGCAGAGCGCGGACGGCCCGGAGATTACCCTGTGGACGGGCACGGACTGGGCTGACGCTACAACGTTTAAGGTTGGCGATTCCATCGACACTGACGCGAACGGACACTACCCGTATCAGTTGTCTGCCGGGGAGTCCTGCCGGATTGACGTGGAGATCGGTTACGTCCACCAGGTCGGCATCGCAGTTAAGGACGCCGCTACGGGCACGGCCACGGCCACGCTGACCGGCTACATTGGAGACTGACTCATGGCACATCTAAAAGTAATTGGAACCGGCGTGTTCGGGGCACAGGTTGCCGCCGCAGCCGCCGACATTCTCGACACGCGGAAACTCCTGGGCGTGGAAGGCGCGCTTCCTCCCGGCTGGCGCACGCTCGCCCGCGATCAGGTGCTAGACTATCTCCCTAATCCGGGACTGGCCCAGGACTACACGGAACAAAGTTTCGCAGTTGATACCCCGAGGACTGAGAGTCGCCTGCTCACTGGGCAAAGTGGACTCGCCGCGTTAGGCACAAACACTGTCACCGGCACGGGGTGGAGCGGAGCGGGCAAGACGTTGAGGCCCATGTTTCAGATACGGACAGTCACGCACGCCTCATTGTGGAGCACGACGATTGACGGAAACGATGTCCGGGTCTGTCGGACGATTGATGGGACTACGTGGACATATTTGGGCGTAATTACTAGCGCGGCGGCGATCTACGATGTAAAGGCATGGACACTTTCGGACACTGAGGCACTGGTATATATATCATATGCAGGCGGCAGCAAGGCGTTGTGGCATCTAGCCGGCATCACAGAGGCCGGGTTTGTAGCGACTGAAGCGACGCTCGATGGTGTGACCTGGGCCTTGACCTCGGGTCACTCTATTGCCGCATACTATTCCCTCGCACAATTCCCTGACACGGGCACGCTGCTATTAGGTGATTACCGCGACGAGGCTCCCAGCAATACCATTCTCATGCGTCGAGCAGGTAATAGCGGGTCGGCGTGGACCTCCGAGGCGTTCGCCAATGAGGGCGGCACCGAGAGCCATTTCCACGGCCTGGCGTATCACGCGGCTACGGGGACCATGATCGCCGCTCGCGGCGATGGGGTGTGGCATTGGCCGAACGGCAGCGACGGCGAGGCCGGCACAAAGCTCCGATATGTCCTGCCGGTTGCTAATGGTGCGATGTTCAATGGCGGTACGTGCATGTATGATGCGGGATTGGCCGACGCAATGCTCTGGGGATCGTACAATGCGAAAGCTGGGTTGATACTGATGGATGTGGCGACAGGGTTATGGAAGGGATTGGCTCTGCCGTTCAGGGGTTGGACCGATGAAGGCACATGGGACTTCATCAAGATCGGTGAGTTGATCGTGTTTGCCAGTCGCCACTTGCCAAAAACACCAATGAATAATGTGGCAACCTGCGGCTTATACACCACAACGGATTTCAGGGACATTGTAGAGGTGCATCAGTTCCCGTCCTTGCCGTATTATGACGCGAGTTCAATTTCAGCCATAGGGATTGCAGGGGTACTAAACGGCACGCTGTATCTTGAAACTGTCCGGGGCGGCCTGCTCGACACAGGCTACACGATTCCAATTCCGGAGATTGTAAAACGAACGGCCCGACTGGTGGGGGGTTCTGTTACAAATCTAGACACCAGTTCGCAAAGTTCCTTGGGCTACTGGGCGACGCCTCCAGGTAATAATTTGACGGGAAGCTGTGCGAGTTCCAGTGACTTCTCCCGCCACGGCACAAAGTCGATGAAGTTCGTGTCCGCGACAGACGCGGTAGACCATTGGGTGCGCAGCAATGGAGCCGGCTCAGTGAACGCTATCGGCAATCCGTGGCCAGTTACTCCGGGAAAGCAGTATCAGGTCAATTTGTCCACTCTGTTTAGAGCGGCGGGCGCAGTTGATCCGGAACAAACATACTCCGTCAGCATCCAATTGTGGAACGTCGTCGGGACTCCGGCATGGGTGAGCAATGGCGGGTATAATACCTGGCCTGGAATTGTCTTTCCCGAAAAACCGAGTGTGCCGCAGTCGGAGGATTGGATCGACCATAGGTTTACTGTGGTGGTTCCACCAGAATCTGCCGCGTACAATTTCACCAGCATGAAGGTGATTATTAAGATCACAACGGCAAGCGAGGGAGGGGTGCACACGATGTATGTCGGTGGAGTGGAAGTGACGGAGAGCACCCCGCCGCATTATCCCGGCTGCGCGACGGACACCACGGTCGCCGTCGAGTCGGATCATGTATTTGGCATGTTCTGGGCACCGGACCAGTTTACGCACATCATGGGCCTGCAACCAAACTGGTTTGCCGATACATGCGGCGACAACGCCCTGCCGATCCGATCATGGGTCATCGACACCGACAATTGTCTGACGCTGCTATGGGTTCCGCACACGGCCAAGGGGTCAGGCACGTTGACTGGCGTCTCGACGGTGACTGTCACGGCTGATGCGCCATCGACAGATTTTACTGCTGACATGGTTGGCGACCAGCTTATCTTCGACACGAGTCACAGGGCATACACCATCGCGTCGATCACGAGCACAACAGTTGCGGTGCTGAGCAGGTCTGCTGCGGCGGAGTCCGCGACCGACACGTTTACCATCGTATCGCTCAAAGGACAGTTCCAGCTTCAGAAGGTTGTTGCCGGCGGCGCGGCTTCAAATGAGTGCGTTACGACCGACACGTATTTCGGCAAAGATGCGATGATCTGGCTGGCGGTCCAGGTGGACGATGCGGATGTGCGGCTGTCCGTCAGCGTGGCAGGCAACGCTTGGGAGCATGTTACGGCGGGCGACTCTGAGGCCGGGTACGCCAACGCCGAGATCATCACGCGGTTGGGCAGTTCGACAGGAGCGAATATCCCCGCGATGGCGATGCTGGAAGACATTCTGCTCCCGACGACGTTCGACGACGACGCGCCGGGCAAGGCGGCGCTGGAAGCATATGTGACTGCGTTGGTGGCGTGATGAGCGTTGGCCTGCAACTCGCCGCCATGGAAGGCGGCTTACACAAACCATGGAAGGAACGGAATAATGAAACTTACGAT
>Ga0265595_1000804_pt1 | contig 26428 bp, 11 predicted proteins | sample saktaG_15_FD_190148 | JGI IMG/M metagenome (GOLD analysis project Ga0265595, IMG submission 190148) | Saline water microbial communities from Sakinaw Lake, British Columbia, Canada - sak_2013_06_06_50m | ecosystem: Environmental > Aquatic > Non-marine Saline and Alkaline > Saline ...
ATATCCCAGCAGTCGTCGCCACAGTCGCTCCCGAAACCGTGAATCCCGAGATGTCCACGGAATTCGCAGTTACATTAAAGACGCTACTGGCTGGATTTGCTGCGGTCACAGTAGTGGTAGCACTGCCCGCACCTTGTATCGTGAGCGGTAAACCCACATTTACATTCTCGGTATAGGTGCCCGCATGGCAGGTGATAGTATCGCCCGCGCTGGCCGCGTCTATGGCAGCCTGGATGGAAGAGTAATAGGTGGTGGTGCTGTTTTTCGTCACCGGTGCGAAACTGGCGCCGCCGGGATAAGCGGCGTTTAACCACTGCACATAGCTGACATTAACGGAAACAGAGTTGCCCTGGTCTCCGACATTGAAAGTATTTCCTGCATGAATTGGGCCGTTGACAGAACCCCACCAGTTGTTGGTGGCCTCGAGGGTGCCCGTAGTAGCATTATTCGAGATACCGGAGGTGGTATTTCCCGTGATGTTATTGTTGGTCACTGTCCAGGTAGAGACATCGGCTACACTGGCATCGATATCGATGCCAATCGGGTTGTTGGTAATGTTGTTATTCTGCATGCTGAGGTTGGTGATATTCTCTTTAAGCCTGATGCCCTCTAAGACGTTCGCATTAAAGGTGTTGCCCGTTAACGTATAGTCGCTACCACCATTTATGCGAATACCATATTGTGTGTTCAAGTTCGCAATGTTATTCGTGAATGTGTTGTTGGTAGCCCCTCCCCCATCCCCAGTAACCACGTAGAAGCCGTATTTGCCGTTCGAGTTTGCTGTGTTATGCGTGTATGTGTTGTGGTCTCCGGAGTCAATTTTGAAGCCGTAGCTGGTGTTTGAGTTTGCGGTGTTGTCGGAGAAAGTGTTGTCGTTTGAGATATATATCTCAAGTCCCTGCCATAAATTATTTGAGACATCATTGTTCGTGATGGTATTGTGATTGCTTCCGGAGCCAAGCCAAAGGCCGTCCCCGTTGCCTGTTAAAGTGTTATCGTGAATATTGCAGAGTGTCACTCCATTAGCAAGATATATCCCAGCAGTCGTCGCCACAGTCGCTCCCGAAACCGTGAATCCCGAGATGTCCACGGAATTCGCAGTTACATTAAAGACGCTACTGGCTGGATTTGCTGCAGTCACAGTAGTGGTAGCACTGCCCGCACCTTGTATCGTGAGCGGCAAACCCACATTTACATTCTCGGTAAAGGTGCCCGCCGGTACCGTGATGTGGTCACCGGCTGCTGCCGCGTCGATGGCTGCCTGGATGGTGGTATAACTGTCCTTCCAGGTGGTTCCGTTGCTTTCCCACAGGTCGACTGCGAAGATAGTGTAGGCACTTGAGGGCACATGCGTGGTTTCAACGCTTGTCCAGACATCCACTGTGTAGCGGCCATCGCCGGAATTGCTGGAGTCAGGCGGATTGGTGATACCACCTGCTGTGGAGATGGTAACTGTGAAAGTCTCACCGGGGTTGATAAGCACAGCTCCCGGGACAGTTGCTTCCAGTTGCTGGCCTACTATGTTGACAGTCGTGCATACGGCGCCTTTGATGAATACGTGTGCGGCGGCAACGGCGCTGATATCGGTACCCGCGGGAAATTCTATAGTTATTTTAGCAGACGGCGGCTGCAGCATAGCGCCGGTGGTCATAGTAATTATGTAGGAAGAAGTTTCACCGATGAAATTACTGTCGTACGGGTTGACTGTTATGTTCGACATATTCGCCTGCACCGGGCTGGCCGAAAATATGGCGGGCACCACCCCCATAACCATCACCAGGACCACAAACATTAGGAATGATTTCCAGATTTTAGCCATCTCTTACCTCCGTCAACCTAAAACTGCAATAGAAAGATTTTAATAACCCTATTAGAGTGCATCTCGTAGGATTATCAAATTGGCTATGATTATATGTGCGTCCGCATTGTATGTCAAGCGTTTATCCAACATGATGTTTATTTTCTACAGGCGTTTTCAAATATACTGTGCAATTATCAATAACGCATAAATGTCGTAGTTATATGAACTTGTCTTCTGCCCCTCAGGCTGCCGTTTCCTTCTGTCGTCCCGTTCTGCTAATATAGTTTTATGCGCCAGCTATTCCAGTGCTACAGGTGCGGCGCCCGGAATTACATGGGGCAGGCATTCTGCTGGAACTGCAACGAACAATTTCAATATTACTGCCCCTGGTGTAATGCCTTAATAGACCCCACATTGCCGAGCTGTCACAATTGCCGGGCTATGCTGCCGTGGCAGGCGCAGCAGCCCGCCGGTTATCAGCAAAGCCAGGACGGAGACCAGTACGGAGAGGAAGAGGCTGTGCCGGATAGACGGGTACCCTGGATAATAGCCCTGGCATGCCTGGCGCTGATAACGGTGGCAACGCTGGCGGCAGTTTACCTGCCCGGCATGTTTAAACAATCAGCTCAGAAGACGCCCGACTCACAGTCCCAATTCAGCACGCCCAGTCTATCCGCGGCGCCGGCCGATAACGAATTTTAATAAAATCCCTGCTCGTAAACCGCTCTGCTCCGGCCTCAACCGCCTGTCACATCTCATCAAATTCTTTTATAATGACGCATAGTGCCCTGCGCAGGCGGCCCTTTCCGGTGAAAAGGTTAAACCAATAGTCTGCGGGATAGATCGGGATGTTTAAAGATGTAACAACAACCGGGAAATCCGCATACAGCGGAATCTTGCTCCTGCTGGCGCTGCTCCTGCCGGTACTCTGTGTATTGCTGCCCCAGGCGGCGCAAGCCGCCGACCCGGGAAAATGGCACAATCCCTATTCTCACAGTATCGTTGACCGTGACGGGCGCAGGCTGGATGTGACGTCCACGCCTTCCGGGCCGCCTGATGTAAAGATGGAAGCAGCCTACCTGCCGGCGACCGGTCTGGGCGCCGGGTCCAATTCGCTGACGGCGGCGCCCGCCTTCACCTGGTGCTACGGCTGTTCGCCTACCGCAGCCGCTATGCTGGCAGGGTACTACGACCAGCCGGCCAGGGGCTATGCCCACATGTACGGCGGGCCTGCCGGCGGCGGCATTTGCCCGCTCAATAACGAGGCTGCCTGGGGCCATACCGTGTATCCCCATGTTACCTGCGGCGAGTGCCCTCTGAGCGCCACGCACCTGGGCTACGACGGCTTGACTGCCAGGGGGCACGTGGACGACTTCTGGCTGGACTTCGGCAGCATGATAGACCCGTACTGGGGCAACTGGACGGCGCACAGCTATTCATCCTGCACGGCCGATTACATGGGTACCAGCCAGTGGCACAACTGGCAGAATACGGACGGCTCCACCGTTTTTTTCTGGTACACGGACAACTCCCCTCTTTACGATTATACCGGCGGCGAACCTGCTCTCAGGGACGGCTGCCACGGCATCAGGCTCTTCATCGAATCGCGCGGCTACAGCGTGACTTCAAATTACAACCAGTACATCTACGGGCGGGCAGGCATTCCCGCCGGGTTTACCTATGCCCAGTACCAGGCGGAGATAGATGCCGGGCGGCCGGTTCTTATCCAGGTGACCGGACACACCATGCTCGGTGTGGGCTACAGCGACCCGGGCACCGTTTACGTGCACAATACCTGGGATAACGCGGTGCATTCCATGCCCTGGGGCGGCGCCTACAGCGGCAGGCAGCACTACGGCGTGACCGTGGTCGAGCCTGCTCCGCATGCTCCCGCGCTTACCTCCCCGGCCGAAGGGGCTGTGGTGGGGACGGACGTGACGCCGGCCTGGCTGGCTTCCTTCGGCGCCACAAGGTACAGGCTGGAGGTAAACAGCGATGCAGGATGGAGGGTCGGCAACCGGGTTCTTTATCAGGAGCTTGGCAATACTCTGACCTATACGCTGACCGGGCTGACCGGCGGTACGAAATACTGGCGCGTCTGGGCGGGCAATTCCGGCGGCTGGTGCAGCGATGCCGATGCCGCCGCCAACAGCCGGAGCTTTACAGTCGAAACGAGGCCGGCCGTTTCCACGGCGCCGCCCCGGCACGGGTCTTCGCCTTCGGTTCCAGCGGTGTTGCAGCCCGTAGCGCTGCCCGTTTACGTGCAGGACGCTTCACTGTCCGCCGCGCAGGCCGACGCCTCGGACAGCTTCAGTGTGGACGAATCTGCGAGCCCGGATATCATATTGTTCGTCAGCCTGGCGTTACTCCTGCTGGCGCTGTTTATGGGCGCGATATATGCGCTGGGCAGGGGCAGGCTGGGGAACTGACCCGAAAGTGTCATTAACTTACACCGCAGTCACATTGACAATAGAACCTATTTCATATACATTTTTCTTAGACAGATTATTTCTATGTTAGCTGTGGCGGTTTGATGCCGGGGTAACGCGGCGTGGCAGACATTCCCGCTGTTGGCCGGGTATTAAGGAGGATTAAAATGTTTGAAAGAATGAGATGGCTCGGGCTTCTCCTGGTTCTGGCACTGCTGATGTCTTCTGTCACTGCCTTATTGCCGGAAAAGGCGCGGGCTGACGATGAAGGCGAGAGGATAGACCAGTACACCACCAGGATTATCGATAAAAACAACAACGTGGTGTACCGGGTAGTTACGCCCGGCAGTCCTCCTCCTGAGGGGTATGTAGAGAGGGCCATGGCCGTGCCGGGGCCCAACCCGGCGGCGGGCACCAACACCCTCACCGCGCCCGCCTACACCTGGGTCTACGGCTGCGGCGCCGCCTCGGCGGGCATGATGGCCGGCTACTACGACCGGCAGGGCTACACCAACATCTATACCGGCTCCACCAACGGGGGTGTGGCCCCTCTGAACAACGATATATATTGGACTTCCCAGGGCTATCCTGCCACCTGCGGACAGGTTGTTACCTGCGGCAGGGCTCCCTTCATCGCCAGCATGAACGGCCTGGACGGCCGCGCCACGCGCGGCCATGTCGACGACTACTGGCAGGCATATAACTGCACCGGCGACCCTTACACAACCGGTGGGGGGTGGGCAGCGCACGCCGACGACTGCGTGGCCGACTTTATCGGCACCAGCCAGTGGACTAAGAACGGCAATAACTATGGGAATACTGATGGGAGTACTGGTTACTTTTTCGCAGGGGGCAACGCTCCCCTGTATGATTATACTGGCTGCGAGCCTGGTTACCGTGACTTCAGCCACGGCCTGCGGCTGTTCTTCGAGTCGCGCGGCTACACGGTGACCAGCAACTACAGCCAGCCTGTTAATGGATATCTCGGCAATCCTGCCGGCTTCACCTTCGCCCAGTACAAGGCCGAGATCGATGCCGGCCGGCCGGTCATCCTGATCATGGAGGGCCATTACATGCTGGGCGTGGGCTATAACGACTCCCCAGCCAATACGGTATACTTCCACAACACCTGGGGCCACACCGTCGATTCCATGACCTGGGGCGGGGTTTACGCTCCCCCGGGTTACACTGGAACGCACTTAGGCGTGATCGTCCTCCAGCTTGCGCCTGCTTGTACCGTACCGGGCGCCCCGGCGCTCTCCTCGCCCGGCAACGGCGCTTCCGCGCCCGGCGCCTCGGTCATACTCACGTGGCTTGCCGCCACGGGCAGCCCCACCAGGTACTACCTTGAGGTCAACTCCAGCAATAGCTGGGGCGCAGCCACCAGGAAATATTACGCCGATGTGGGCAACGTTCTCACCAAGACCGTGACCGGCATGCCCAACGACGGCACCACTTATTACTGGCGTGTCTGGGGAGGCAATGCCTGCGGCTGGTGCAGCGATGCGGCGGCCAATGCCAATAAACGCAGCTTCATCAACGGCGCCTGCACCGTACCGGGCGCCCCGGCGCTCTCCTCGCCCGGCAACGGCGCTTCCGCGCCCGGCGCCTCGGTCATATTCACGTGGCTTGCCGCCACGGGCAGCCCCACCAGGTACTACCTGGAGGTCAACTCCAGCAACAGCTGGGGCGCAGCCACCAGGAAATATTACGCCGATGTGGGCAACGTTCTCACCAAGACCGTGACCGGCATGCCCAACGACGGCACCACTTATTACTGGCGTGTCTGGGGAGGCAATGCCTGCGGCTGGTGCTCCGATGCGGCGGCCAATGCCAACAAACGCAGCTTCACCAATGGCGCCTGCACCGTACCGGGCGCCCCGGCGCTCTCCTCACCCGGCAACGGCGCTTCCGCGCCCGGCGCCTCGGTCATGCTCACGTGGCTTGCCGCCACGGGCAGCCCCACCAGGTACTGGCTGGAGGTCAACTCCAGCAACAGCTGGGGCGCAGCCACCAGGAAATATTACGCCGATGTGGGCAACGTTCTCACCAAGACCGTGACCGGCATGCCCGGCGACGGCACCACTTATTACTGGCGGGTCTGGGGTGGCAATGCCTGCGGCTGGTGCTCCGATGCGGCGGCCAATGCCAACAAGCGCAGCTTCATCAATACCTGCAGCGCGCCGCCGGGCGCGCCCACTCTCTCCTCGCCGACCCAGGGCGCATCCGTGCCCGGCACCACGGCCACGTTCACGTGGAATACAATAACAGGCGCCACCAAGTACTGGCTGGAGGTCAACTCCAGCAATGGCTGGGGCGCGGCTACCAGGAAATATTACGCCGATGTGGGCGGCGTGACATCCAAGCAGGTAACGACGCTGCCCAATAACAGCAGCACATTATACTGGCGGGTCTGGGGAGGCAACGCCTGCGGCTGGTGCAGCGATGCGGCGGCCAATGCCAACAAGCGCAGCTTTACCAATACCTGCACCGCGCCGCCGGGCGCCCCCACTCTCTCCTCACCCGGTAACGGCACATCCGTGCCTGGCACATCGGCCACATTCACGTGGAATACAATAACAGGCGCCACCAAGTACTACCTTGAGGTCAACTCCAGCAATAGCTGGGGCGCAGCCACCAGGAAATATTACGCCGATGTGGGCAACGTTCTCACCAAGACCGTGACCGGCATGCCCGGCGACGGCACCACTTATTACTGGCGTGTCTGGGGAGGCAATGCCTGCGGCTGGTGCAGCGATGCGGCGGCCAATGCCAACAAGCGCAGCTTCACCAATACCTGCGCCGCGGCGCCGGGCGCCCCCACTCTCTCCTCACCGGCCCAGGGCGCCCATGTCCCGGGCATCTCGACCACATTCACGTGGAATACAATAACAGGCGCCACCAAGTACTACCTGGAGGTCAACTCCAGCAATATCTGGGGCTACGGCACAAGAATATTTTACGCCGGGGTCAGCGGCACCTCACAGTTTGTATGCGGACTACCCACAGACGGCTCCACGCTCTACTGGCGGGTCTGGGGTGGCAATAACTGCGGCTGGTGCAGCGATGCGGCGGCCAATGCCAACAAACGCAGCTTCGTCAACGGGCCCTGATTTAATAACGGATCGCCCGCCGGCTATTCCGGACACTTTTGACAGATTCAGCGCGGAAAAGCATACTTACGGCAAAAAAGAACTACAGCGGCTGTAATTTCTATGTCAGGGATCTGGAGAAAGGCGTCCGCGGCGGTATTCCTTTGCGCTGTCATGGTCCTGTCAGGATTTGTGCCCGCGCAGCGAGTCCTGGCCGCAGACGGCGAGAGAATCGATCAATATACCACCAGGCATATCGACCCGCAGGGTAACGTGGTGTACAGGGTCAATGTGCCCGGCTCACCGCCGCCGGCAGCGCTGCAGCAGGGCGCAGCCACTGAATTGACGGGTAGTGAAGTGGCGGGCAATGTGCTGACCGGCGTGCCCGCCTTCAACTGGTGCTACGGTTGCTCGGCCACCGCGGCTGCCATGCTGGCCGGCTACTATGACCAACCGGAACGCGGCTACAGCAATATCTACACCGGTCCCGCCAACGGCGGCGTCTGCCCCCTGAACAATGAGGCCTGGTGGTCGGATATGGCCTATCCCGCAGTCTGCGCGCAGGCGGTGACCTGCGGCAACTGCCCCCTGGTCGCAACCAGGAACGCCCTCGACGGACGGGGCGCCAGGGGAAGCGTGGACGACTACTGGCAGGCCTATAATTGCGCGGGGGATGCTTACGCCGGACACTGGGTGGAGCATCCCGCCGACTGCCTGGCCGACTTCATGGGCACCAGCCAGTGGGTCAAATATGGCAGCGGCTTCGGCAACCCCGACGGCAGCACGAGCTTCTGGTTTGCCGGCGGCAACGCGCCGCTGTACGACTACACCGGCATGGAGCCATTGAGCCGCGACGGCGGCCACGGCATCAGGCTGTTCTTTCAATCGCGCGGGTACAGCGTCACCGGCAATTACAACCAGCGCATTTACGGGTTTAACGGCATCCCAGCCGGATTTACCTACGACCGGTACAAGGCCGAGATCGACGCCGGCCGGCCGGTTATAATCCACGTCACCGGCCACACCATGCTGGGCGTGGGCTACAACAACAGCGGCAACTTGATTTACATACACGATACCTGGGACCATGCGGTACACTCAATGGCCTGGGGCGGCGCCTATCACGGAATGCAGCACAGGGGCGTTACCGTTGTCCTGCCGGCGCCTGTCCCGGCGCCCGCAGCCCCCACCCTGCTGTCCCCGGACAACGGAGCAATCGTGACCGGCTTATCCGTGACGTTTCAATGGAGTGCTCCACCCGGCGCCGTACGATACCGGCTGGAGGTCAGCAGCGACCCGCTATTCGGAGGCGGGCAGGTTTATAACGCCGTAGCCGGCAGCGCCAGCCAATCCGTAATATTATCCGGAGGTTCACGAAGCACGTATTACTGGCGCGTTTACGCGGGCAACGCAGCCGGCGGCTGGAGCGGCCCCTCGCAGGTTTGGAGCTTCATCTATGCGGGCCCGGGGTATTTGATAGGGACATCTCCTGCGCCGTCATCCTCAGCCGGCGGGGTGGCCGCTCCGGCTCCCGCGCCGCCAGCGCCTCTGCCTCCACCGGTAGTCCAGGTGGCGGAGCGGACGGCTACGGCGGAAGCGCCCGGTACCCGGCACACGGCGGACGATGTGATTCTCGCCTTCAGCATCGCGCTGCTGGCCGTGGCAGGCACGCTCGGCACGGTCATGCTCGGGCGCCGCCGGCAGCAGCGGCTTTTTTAGTGCCGTCATTGCGAGTCCGCAGGGTTTGACAAAAATACCTTGCCAAAGCATAATTTGATCAGGATACAGCATCAGGAGTGGCCGATATCAAGAAAATTGTGCCGGTGGGATCGGTGGCTTTCGGTTTGCTGCAGGCCTGTGCAGTGCCGGCCCTTCTACATGCCCAACCTCCACAGGTGAAGGCGGGCCAATAGCCAATAAATAAGGAAAAAAAATAAAGAGGTTACCTATGAGTATGAAGTTTCGCTGGCTGATAACCCCTGTATTGTCGCTGGCTATAGCGCTGGCTCTGCTGATCACCTTCAGCGGCGCGGCGCAGGCCTGGATGCTCAAACAGAGCCTGAATGACCTGACGGAAGGCGCCGACACCATTGTGGTGGGCAGCGTGGTCAGCACCGCCAGCCACTGGAATGCCGGCAGCACCTATATTTATACGGAAGTAGTCATCTCGGTGGAGGAGAGCCTCAAGGGGAACGCCGGCGGGGGCACGCTTAACATCGTCGTCCCCGGCGGTACGGTCGGCAATCAAAAGATATGGACGGATGATGCGCCCGCGTTCAACCAGGGTGAAAAGGCCGTGCTGTTCCTGAATTTGTTGACGGGGGAAAGCCTCGCCGCAATGAATACGGGGCTTCCGTCGCCGCTATATGAAGTATTCGGGTGTTACCAGGGCAAGCTGGACGTTATACAGGATACGGCGGGCGGGATGTCTCTCGACGTTTTGAAGGGCCTGGTGGGCCGTATCGTCAACGGGGAAAGCGGCGTCATTTGCCCCGAGCTGACCTCCGGCATCCCGGTGGAGCTTGAACAGCCCGGCTACGCGGTCGGCAAATGGAGATGGGAGCCTTCCCACCCCAACGTGAGCTATAAAATACACACCGGCTTTACCGCGGCGCAGAGCACGGCCATGCAGAACTCGGCCGCCAGCTGGAGCGGCGCCGGCGCCAATTTTACCTTCACTTACGCCGGTACGCACTCCCGCTCGGGATCAGCGCCGGGAGCATCCAGCGGAGCCCTCAAGAATGGCGTTAATGAAGTAGTATGGGCCGACCTCGGAACGGGGCCAACGCTGGCCAGGGCGTCATACTTTGCGTCAGGCGTGGATCAAGCCCACATGTTCATTGTGGAATGCGACACGGGATTCAATACGCAAAAGACCTTCAGCACTTCGACTCCGCCCACGACAAATGACCTGGAGTCGGTATCCCTGCACGAGTTCGGCCACTGGCTGGTGCTCGACCACTCGGCTATCGAGGCGGCGGTCATGTATCCCTCGATCATGACGGGTACGACCAAGCGCGTCCTGCACAGTGATGACATCAACGGTATAAAGGCTATCTACGGCGCCCATGGCGGCGCTGTGCCCGGGGCCCCTACACTCTCCTCACCGAACAACGGCGCAACAGTATCGGGCACCTCGGGAACATTCACGTGGGCCGCCGGGACGGGCAGCCCCACCCAGTACCAGCTTCAGGTCAACTCCAGCTCTGCGTTCACGGGGACCAATTATTATGACGTCCAGGTCAGCGGAACTTCACAGCTGGTAACCGGCCTGCCCAACAACGGCGCCACGCTCTACTGGCATGTCCGCGCCTACAATACAGCCGGCTGGGGACCCTATTCGGCCGTGCGCAGCTTCACGAGCGGAACCGCCGGCTGCACCGTGCCGGGCGCCCCCGCGCTCTCTTCCCCGGCTGACGGCGCAACCGTAGCCGGCGCCTCGGCCACCTTCTCCTGGGCTGCCGGGACGGGCAGCCCCACCAAGTACTGGCTGGAGGTCAACTCCAGCAACACCTGGGGCGCAGCTACCAGGAAATATTACGCCGATGTGGGCGCCGTCACCTCCAAAGAGGTGAGCGGGCTGCCCAACGACGGCTCCACGCTTTACTGGCGTGTCCAGGCTTACAATGCCTGCGGCTGGGGTCCCAACTCAACCAGCCGCAGCTTCATCAGCTCTATGACACTGCCCGGGGCACCCACCCTCTCCTCGCCGGCTGAGGGCGCAACGGTAGCCAACACCTCGGCCACCTTCACCTGGGCTGCCGGGACGGGCAGCCCCACCAAGTACTGGCTGGAGATCAACTCCAGCAACAGCTGGGGTTCGGGCACCAGGATATTTTATGCCGACGTGGGTAACGTAACCTCCCAGACAGTGACCGTACTCCCCGCTGACGGCTCCACGCTCTACTGGCGGGTCCAGGCCGGCAATGCCGCCGGCTGGGGTCCCACCTCAACCAGCCGCAGCTTCATCAACAGCGCCTGCGCCAAGCCCGGCGCCCCCGCGCTCTCTTCCCCGGCAGACGGCGCAACCGTAGCCGGCACCTCGGTCACATTCACATGGGCTGCCGGGACGGGCAGCCCCACCAAGTACTGGCTTGAGGTCAACTCCAGCAATACCTGGGGCTCAGCTACCAGGAAATATTACGCCGATGTGGGCGCCGTCACCTCCAAAGAGGTGAGCGGGCTGCCCAACGACGGCTCCACGCTCTACTGGCGTGTCGAGGCCTACAATGCTTGCGGATGGGGCCCCTGGTCAACCAGCCGCAGCTTCATCAATTCCTGCGCCAAGCCCGGTGCCCCCACGCTCTCTTCCCCGGCCGATGGCGCAATTGTATCCGGCGCCACTGCCACATTCACCTGGGCTGCCGGGACGGGCACATCCACCAAGTACTGGCTGCAGATCAACAGCAATTCCTCGTTCACAGGGACGAACTATTATTACGCCGACGTGGGCAACGTGACCTCCAAACTGGTAACGACGCTGCCTAAAAACGGCAGTACATTATACTGGCGGGTCTGGGCGGGCAACGCCTGCGGCTGGTGCTCCGATGCGGAGGCCAATGCCAACAAACTGAGCTTCATCAACGACAACGGCCTTCCCTCAGCCCCCACGCTCTACTCCCCGGCCAACGGCGCTAATATCGGCCCGGCCTTCGGGGCAGGGACCGTAGGTTGCTACCTGGAATGGATCCCGGGGACGGGGCACCCCACCAAGCAACTGCTGGAGGTAAGCACCAGCCCCTCTTTTTCGGGAACCGTAATGTCGCAGGAAGTTAACGGAGACGCAACCCACTATTATGCATGCTGGTTCCCGGGCAATGGCGCAACTTATTACTGGCATGTCAGGTCATACAATAACTACGGCTGGGGTCCCTGGTCTGCCACCGGCTACTATATCGGCGGAGAAACAGCCGCCGGGCCTCCTCCGTCCCCACACCTCGGTGACCCATCTTACAGGAGCGGTGTATGGGGAAATCATTTCATTTTCTACTGGTATCCCACAGATAACACCACCAGGTGCTGGCTCGAGATCAACGGGAGTAATACCTGGGATGTTGCCAGCAGGCTCTTCTACGCCGAGGCGGACAGCGCCAGCAAAAATGCGTGGGGGACATGGAGCCAGGATGTAAATTTGCCCCAGGACGGCAATACATATTACTGGCGGGTCTGGGCAGGCAACGATAGAGGCTGGTGCTCCGACGATTCGGCCAACGCCCACCAGAGCTACTTTAGCAGCGAATATGCTCACGATGTGACTGACCAGGAGTCGCAGCTCCGCTGGCCGGCAGAGGGAGCTTATGTCCCGGGCGCCTCGGTTACCTTTGTCTGGGACAGGGGACAGAGCTACGACGCCATGTATTTCCTCGAGGTCAACTCCAGCCCCACCTGGGGCACGGCCACCAGGCTGTTTTACGGTGATGTCGGTCAGCGCGCCAGGCAGCAGGACTACTGCCCCAGCTACGAGGTAAGCGGCCTGCCCGATGACGGCAGCACGCTCTACTGGCGCGTCAGGACAGGCTATCCCGGCCTCGTCGGGCCAAATAACTGGGGCAACTGGAACAGCGGCAGCTTCATCAACGGCCCGTCTACGGCGACTCCTGCTGCCCCCGCGGTTTCAGCGCTCGCCAACGGCGAGACGATAACGGGGTCTTCGCCCTGCCTGGTCTGGAACGCCTCACCCGGCGCCACCAGGTACTGGCTGGAGGTCAATTCCAGCCCCTCCTGGGGCACGGCAACCAGAAAGTATTACGCCGAGGTCAGCGGCACCCGCCAGCTGGTCAGCGGGCTGCCCGCTGACGGCAGCACTCTCTACCGCAGGGTCTGGGCGGGTAACACCAATAGCTGGAGTTCCGGGTCGTCAAGCAGCAGTTTCATCAACGGCTGTAATGCGCCCGGCGCCCCCACGCTCTCCTCGCCTGCAGACAGTGCAACGGTACCCGGCGCCTCGGCCACCTTCACCTGGGCTGCCGGGACGGGCAGCCCCACCAAGTACTGGCTGGAGGTCAACTCCAGCAATACCTGGGGCGCGGCCACCAGGATTCATTACGCCGAGGTTACCGGCACCTCCCACGTGGTAGACAACCTGCCCAACAACGGCAGCACGCTCTACTGGCGCGTGGAGGCGTGCGCCTGTGCCTCGAGCTGGGGTCCCTGGTCAACCGGCCGCAGCTTCACCAACAGCGTTTGCACCTTGCCCGGCGCCCCCGCGCTCTCCTCGCCGGCCAATGGCGCCTTTGTATCCGGCGCCTCGGCCACCTTCACCTGGGCTGCCGGGACGGGCACCCCCACCAAATATATCCTCGAAGTCAACTACAGCGATACATTTGACCCGGGCAGCAGGCAGCATTTCGACGAGGTCACCGGCACCTCCCAGCTGGTAGACGGCCTGCCCAACAACGGCAACACGCTCTACTGGCGCGTGCAGGCGTACAATGCCTGCGGCTGGGGCCCCTGGTCAACCAGCCGCAGCTTCACCAACAGCGTTTGCACCTTACCCGGCGCCCCCGCGCTCGCCTCACCTGCCAATGGCGCCTCTGTACCCGGCACCTCGGCCACATTCACGTGGGACGCCGGGACGGGCAGCCCCACCAAGTACTGGCTGGAGGTGAACACCAGCAGTACCTGGGGCGCGGCGACCAGGAAGTATTACGCCGAGGTCAGCGGCACATCCCAGCTGGTAGGCGGACTGCCCGCCAACGGCTCCACGCTCTACTGGCGTGTAGAGCCGTACAATGCCTGCGGCTGGGGTACATGGTCGTCCACCCGCAGCTTTGTCAGCAGCCTGGTTGCCCCCTCACTGGTAGCGCCCCACGGCACCACGGTGAGGTTCAGGTGGAACGCCACCAGCGGCGCCACCAAGTACTTCCTGGAGGTGAATACCAGCCCGACGTGGGCGTCGGGCAGCAGAGTATTTTATGCCGATGTGGGTAACGTAACCGGCGCGGACGTTTCCTCAATACCTCTCGGCGTACGCTGCTACTGGCGGTTATGGTCAGGCGACGGGTCAGGTTACTCTGCTTCAGCCACTACCGGCTCCAGCTTCATCCTGGGCCCCATCCCCGCCGGCATCCAGATCACCCAGCCCAATGTGGTGAACCTGACCTGGGACCAGGGCTCCAACCAGACCATCACCTGGACCTATGCGGGCGGCGGCAACGCCACGGTGAAGATCGAGCTGCTTAAAGGCACAACTTCACCTGCGGTGACCACACTGGTGGCAAGCACGCCCATCGGCAGCGAGGGCAGCGGAAGCTGGACCTGGCCCATACCCGCCGGGCAGGCAATAGGGACGGACTACAAGATAAGGCTGACCACCAGCAACGGCCAGACAGACACAAGTGACAATTACTTCGCCATCCAGGGGACGCAGCGCATACGCGTGGAGCTGACCTGGACCGCTAATGGCACAACTACTGCATATAACAGGGACGTGGACACCATGTTCTACAGCCCCACCGGCGGCCTCTGTTACTATTCTGCTATGACCCCGGACTGGGGCGCCTACGGGCACCCGGTTCTCAACCGTGATGACGGAACCAATTCCAGCCCGGGCAACGGTCCTGAGATAGTGACCCTGAGCGACCCCGGGACGGGCACTTACAAATACAAGGTTTACTATTACGATGACCACGGCCACGGCAATCCCGACGTCACAGCCAAGATATGGATCAACGGTACGCTCAGGGATACACAAACCCTGAATAACATGACCAACCACCAGACCTGGTACGTCTGGGATATAGCCTGGACAACGACGACCCAGACCGCCACGGTGACCTATCAGGGAGGCGTGACCGAGCCAGCCCCAGGCAGCGCGCCGCCTGAGTCCAAGCCGGAGACCTCCTCCGGTCAATCCCTGCCGGCGCCCATGCGGGTCCAGGCCGAACCGGAGACCCCCTCCGGTCAATACCTGGCGAAGCCCATGCCGGTACAGGGCGTCGAGCCCATCGGCAGCGGCGCCACCGCTGCGCCCACACTGATCGGCCCCGCCGGCGCCACCATGCCGTTCAAGTGGAACGCGAGCAGCGGCGCCAACAAGTACTTCCTGGAGGTGAATACCAGCCCGACGTGGGCGTCGGGCGGCAGAGTATTTTATAGCGATGTGGGCAATGTCACCGTAATTGACGTTTCCGGCATACCCACCGAGACAAGCTGCTACTGGCGGCTGTGGCCGGGCAATGCCGCAGGGTACGCTTCCGACGCCGCGGAGGGCACTACTTTTATTCTGGGAACCTGCAAGCCCAGCGAGCCGACGCTCTCCTCGCCGGCCAACGGCGCAACGGTAGCCGGCAGCTCGGCCACCTTCTCCTGGGTTGCCGGGACGGGCAGCCCCACCAAGTACTGGCTGCAGATAAACAGCAATTCCTCGTTCACGGGGACGAACTATTACAACGCCGATGTCGGCGCCGTACTTTCCAAGTCGGTAAGCGGGTTGCCAGGCAATGGCTCCACGCTCTACTGGCGTGTCGATGCCTACAATGCCTGCGGCTGGGGCAACTGGTCAGCCACCGGCAGCTTCGTCAATGCCTGCGCCGTGCCCGGCGCGCCCTCCCTCACCTCGCCGGCCGCCGGCGCAACGGTAGCGGGCAGCTCGGGCACCTTCACGTGGGCTGCCGGTACGGGCAGCCCCACCAAGTACTGGCTGGAGATCAACAGCAACTCATCGTTCACGGGGACGAGATATTACTATGCCGAGGTCACCGGTACCTCCAAGACGGTAACAACGCTGCCCGGGAACGGCAATACCCTGTACTGGCGTGTCGAGGCCTACAATGCCTGCGGCTGGGGCGCCTGGTCAGGCTACCGCAGCTTTATCAATAGCTGCGCCCTGCCCGGCGCGCCCTCCCTCACCTCGCCGGCCGCCGGCGCGACGGTAGCGGGCAGCTCGGGCACCTTCACGTGGGCTGCCGGTACGGGCAGCCCCACCAAGTACTGGCTGGAGATAAACTCCAGCAATACCTGGGGCTCGGCCACCAGGATTTATTACGCGGAGGTCACCGGTACCTCCAAGACGGTAACAACGCTGCCCGGCAATGGCAATACCCTCTACTGGCGTGTCGAGGCCTACAATGCCTGCGGCTGGGGTGCCTGGTCAGGCGGCCGCAGCTTCGTCAATACCTGCGCCATGCCCGGCGCGCCCTCCCTCTCCTCGCCGGCCGACGGCGCAACGGTAGCGGGCAGCTCGGGCACCTTCACATGGGCTGCGGGTACGGGCAGCCCCACCAAGTACTGGCTGGAGGTCAACTCCAGCAATACCTGGGGCTCGGCCACCAGGATTTATTACGCGGAGGTCACAGGTACCTCCAAGACGGTAACAACGCTGCCCGGGAACGGCAATACCCTCTACTGGCGTGTAGAGGCCTACAATGCCTGCGGCTGGGGCGCCTGGTCAAGCAGCCGCAGCTTCGTCAATACCTGCGCCAAGCCCGGCGCTCCCACGCTCTCAACTCCTGCCGAGGGAGCTTCCGTACCCGGCACCACGGCCACCTTCACCTGGGCTGCCGGCACGGGCAGCCCCACCAAGTACTGGCTGGAGATAAACAGCAATTCATCGTTCACGGGGACGAAATATTACTACGCGGAGGTCACCGGCACCTCCAAGTCGGTAACCACGCTGCCCAATAACGGCGCCACTCTCTACTGGCGTGTCGAGGCCTACAACGCCTGCGGCTGGGGCGCCTGGTCGACCGGCCGCAGCTTCGTCAACACCGCCGCCCCCCCCACCGGCATCACGATTACCCAACCCACTCTGGTGAACCTGACCTGGGACCAGGGATCCAACCAGACCATCACCTGGACCTATACGGGCGGCAATGGCGCCACGGTGAAGATCGAGCTGCTTAAGGGCACGAGCACTCCTACAGTGACCACCCTGATAGCGAGCACTCCCATCGGCAGCGGGGGCAGCGGCAGCTGGACCTGGGCCATACCCGCCGCGCAGCAGCTGGGAAGTGACTACAAGATCAGGCTGGCCACCAGCAACAGCCTGTCTTCCACCAGCGCTAACTATTTCACCATCCAGGGAACGCAGCGCATACGCGTGGAGCTGACCTGGGAAGGTAACGCCACTACTCTTCTTAGAGACGTGGATACACATTTCATCCGGCCGGGCGGCACGATGAATTCTGATGGCGACTGCTACTATCCTGCTGCTAATCGGAACACGGACTGGAGCGTACTTGGGTACGGACACGCTCATCTCAACCGTGATAGTGGAACTTCAAGCGATCCGGGGAACGGGCCTGAGATAGTGACCACGGACGACCCCGGGACGGGCACCTACAATTACAAGGTTTACTATTACGAGGACAACACCCATGGCGCCACCACGGCCACGGCCAAGATATGGATCAACGGCGTGCTCAGGGATACGCGCAGCCAGTCGATAACCAGACACCAGACCTGGAACGTCTGGAACATAGCCTGGACGACGGCGACCCAGACCGCCACGGTGACCTATGTCGGAGGCGTGACCGAGCCGGCCCCGGGCAGCGCTCCGCAGGAGTCCAAGCCGGAGTAAGAGACAGGTTTAAGACATCTGCCCGGTTAATGCGTTAATCAAAAGACGCCGGCAGGACGACATAAAAGGCATGTCACGCAGGTGACATGCCTTTTAATTTACATTACTCACCCTCGTTCTTGTTTAAAAAAGCTTTATTTCTCCGCTTGCGCCGGTCCATCCCGATACTCTCCCTTTGTCGCTGCAGTTTTAAGGAACGGTTCTCGATAAAGGCACGGCTGTCATCAGGGAGGGGACGGCTACTCAATCCCAACCTGTGGTATTAACTATTGACCGCCCGTTGTCTAAGTCAATTGAAAGTCGTCGGCGGGCGCACCGGGATATAAATCAGGGCCCATTGATGAAGTTGCGAGTGCCGGACCAGGCGCCCCAGCCGCAGGCATTGTAGGCCTCGACACGCCAGTATAAAGTGCTGCCGTTGGCGGGCAATACACTCACTGTTTTAGAGGTCACGTTGCCCACATTAGCGTAGTATATCCTTGTGGCCGAGCCCCAGGATGAGCTGGAATTAATCTCCAGCCAGTATTTGGTGGGGCTGCCCGTGCCTGCCGCCCAGGTGAAGGTGCCGGATTTGCCTGTGATAGTTGCGCCGTTGGCCGGGGAAGAGAGCGTGGGTGCTCCGGGTCTGATGCAGGCCGTGCCGCTGACAAAGCTGCATCTGTTGGCGTTTGCCTCCGCATCGGAGCACCAGCCGCAGGAGTTGCCCGCCCAGACCCGCCAGTAGAGCGTGGAGCCGTTATTGGGCAGGCCGCTTACAGATTTGGAGAGGACATTGCCTACGTTGGCGTAATATTTCCTGGTAGATGAGCCCCAGGATGGACTGGAATTAATCTCCAGCCAGTATTTGGTGGGGCTGCCCGTGCCTGCCGCCCAGGTGAAGGTGCCGGATTTGCCTGTGATAGTTGCGCCGTTGGCCGGGGAAGAGAGCGTGGGTGCTCCGGGTCTGATGCAGGCCGTGCCGCTGACAAAGCTGCGTCTGTTGGCGTTTGCCTCCGCATCGGAGCACCAGCCGCAGGAGTTGCCCGCCCAGGCCCGCCAGTAGAGCGTGGAGCCGTTATTGGGCAGGCCGCCTACCGATTTGGAGAGGACATTCCCCACGTTGGCGTAATATTTCCTTGCGGATAAGTCCCAGGATGAGCTGGAGTTAACCTCGAGCCAGTATTTGGTGGCGCCTGACACCTGGTTCCACTGGAAGGTGACCGTGGTCCCGGCTACAGTGGCCCCGCCGGCAGGTGAGGAGAGTATGGGTGCGCCGGGCTTGATACATCCGCCGTTGATGAAGCTGCATCTGTTGGCGTTTGCTTCTGCATCGGAGCACCAGCCGCAGGAGTTGCCCGCCCAGACCCGCCAGTAGAGTGTGGAGCCGTTATTGGGCAAGCTGCCTACCGATTTGGAGAGGACATTCCCCACGTTGGCGTAATATTTTCTTGCGGATAAGCCCCAGGATGAGCTGGAGTTGACCTCCAGCCAGTACTTGGTGGCGCCCGACACCTGGTTCCACTGGAAGGTGACCGTGGTCCCGGCTACAGTGGCCCCGCCGGCAGGTGAAGAGAGTGTGGGTGCTCCGGGCTTCACGCAGGCTATGGTCAACGTTACCGGCACGACCTGAGGCGTATTGCTCGCGCCGGTTGCATCGACGGTGATTGCTCCGTCATAGACGCCCGCGCTAAGGCCGGTTATATCAACTGACACCGTGACTGTGGTGGGAGCGGTGCCGTCGGCGGGCGATAAGGTCAGCCATGCGGCGCCGGAAGATGCGGTCCAGTTCAATGTGCCTCCTCCTGAGTTGGAGATGTCCAAAGCCTGCGTTGGGGGAACGCTGCCTCCCTGTATGCCGCTGAAGGTCAGGCCGGAGGGATCGAAGGCTATTGTCGGGGGTTGAGACTCGATGGTCAATGTCACCGGAACGGCCTGGGGTGAATTGACAGCGTCGGCTGAGGCTACGGTGATTGAGCCGTTGTAGACGCCCGCGCTGAGGCCGTTTGTATCGGCTGTCACGGTAACTGTGCCGGGAGACGCGCCATCGGAGGGTGCGAGGGTCAGCCACGTCACATCGGAGGAGGCGGTCCAGCTCAAGGTGCCGCCTCCGGAGCTGGCGATATCCAATGCCTGTGTTGGAGGATTGCTGCCGCCCTGTATGCCGCTGAAGGTCAGGCCGGCGGGACTGACGGCTATTGTCGGCGATGGAGGAGGGCTCCCCGAGGTTTCCTCGCTGCCCCAGGCCGACCAGGCCGGTTCGGGAGACACGAATTTTCTAAGGAAGATCCAGTCCAGTACAATCGCTTTGCCGTATTCATCGGAGTTAATATAGATATATCTTGCGGTTGCGGTCGGTTTGGCGCCGTTGACCGCAGCGCCTCCGTCTATGATGAATCTATCGTAATTGGTGCCGCTCACAGCATACCTTCGGCACTCTGAGACGTGATATACGGTATCTGCAGCCACAAGCATATCGGCCTGGGCAGCGCCGCTGCCATCGCCGGACACGGCCACAAAGTTGGCGCCTGAATGAAACCATCTGTGGGCTGTGGTGTAGAGCTTGTCGGCATAGCTTCCCCTGGTGGTCACAAAGCCGATCAGCCGGTAGCTGGAGCAACCCGTTATTGAATCTAATTTAGCCCGGGCGTGCAGGGCATAGGCATTGCCGTAGGTATTGATGCTGGCCGCGTACTTCTGGTTTGCGGAGCCCGCTGTCACTGTGAGCAGGCCGTCGGCCTCGCTCACGGTTCCCCCGCTACCACCGCCGGTAGTCCACCTTGCGGCATCCAGCGAGCCGTCGTCGAAGTCATCTGCGAAGGTAAAGGTATTTTGTATATTCGAAGCAGACGTTGCCCCGCTGTTGCCGTAATAGAGATTGAAATTGGCTGTGCCCGGTGATGCGGGGATGGAATCGAACTCCACCCACACGGTGGCTGAGCTGCCGGTGGAAGACTCGATCCAGTAATCCAGGAGGGTCGATCCGTCGTATGTAGTGAAGCGGATGTCCCTGTAATCGCCGGAGCATCCGGTTCCGAGGTACACGGTGGCGCCGGAATCGACGCCGGTGGACCTGTTGACGGTCAGTTTCATCGGGTAATCGGTCTGGGCGCCGGCAGAGGAGCCGGCGATCGTGATTTGCTTGCGACAGCTCCAGCCTGTGAGCCAGCCGGAAGATGCGGTCTGGACGGTTAATGTCACCGGCACGGTCTGGGGTGTGTTGGTTGCCCCGGTTGCGGTAATGGTGATTGCGCCGTTATAGGCGCCGGCGCTCAGGCCGGTTATATCGGCTGTAACTGTGACCGTGGACGGAGCAGCGCCGCCTGTGGGGATCAGAGTCAGCCACGTCGCATCTGACGAGGCGGTCCAGTTCAAAGTGCCGCCGCCGGAGTTGGAGATATTCAAAGCCTGCGTTGCGGGGTTGTCGCCACCCTGCATGCCGCTGAACGTCAGGCCGGCGGGACTGCAGACTATTGATGGCGACTGGACAAGGTCCGGCAGGAGCGCAACCGTAAAGCCGCTGTCTTTCAGGTACTGCATCTGTTCTGCGAAATTGGCTACAGGCGTGCAGGGAGTCGGCCGGCCCGCGTCCGATATCGAGTGGTAGCACAGGCAGATGACCGAGCGGTCGGTTGCCACATCGACAATGCCTTTGAAGATGTTGAGGTCCTGTGTATTAATTTCGATGGCGTCGATATAGTATTGAGAATCGGGATCGGTCCTGTCGGCTGGATCGTAAGGATCGTCACGCGCGCCGGACCTGGCGCAGATGTAGCCGGCATTTTTAGTCGAGGTTACAACGTCGCTGTTATATTCATAATAGGGATAGACCAGCGTTCTGACGGTGAATCCCTCTGTCTCAAGCTCCAATTTCGAGTTGGCGACTTCATCTTGCAGATCGCCCGCGCCCAGCGCCGGCAGGTGAGGATGTGTCCTGGTATGCGATGCGATATCCATGCCCTGGTCAGCCAGCGCGTGGAGTTCGGTGTAACTCATAGCCTGTCCGGTCCCCGTGCCCTGGCCGATCCAGGTCGTAACCACGGCGAAGGTGGCTTTGAATCCGTGCATCTGCAGGACAGGCAGCGCATTGTCGTACTGGTTTTTCCAGCCGTCGTCGAAAGTAAGACATACCAGTTTTTGACCGGGGGAGTAGCTGGTAGTATGGCCCGATAAGTAAGGGCCGTTCTGGCAGGTATTGAGAGACTCAAGATGATATTGGCCGTCCCGGACCTCCGCTTCACCCGACGCCGCAGCCGCCGGGAAAACCATAGCGGCAATCGCCAGGATCGCCAGTGCCGGAAAAAATAGTTTCCTCATGCCTCCGCCATTAACAGGTTAATTATATTGCTCCGCGATTGATTCATAAAAAACATAAATGACAGTCAATAACATAATATATATTGGAAGTATGCTTGTCAACGCGCTATTGACAGCATAGCCTGTAAAAATATATTGTTAATGAGGATGAAATCAGATACTGTGGCAAACTGCCCCGGCCGGAAGGCCCGGCAACTCGGATTACTGCTCACTCTCGTTCTCAGCTCGATAAGCTTTATTTTCCCGCCTGTGCCGGCCTACGCGGATACTCCCCCCCTGTCGCTGCAGTTTTACGGCACGGTCTACGATAACGGTACGGCTGTCGGTGAGGGATTTTCAGTGGTAGCCAGAGTCAACGGCGTCCAGAAGTCGTCAGCCGCCACGGACACCAAGGGGATGTACGGTGTCAGCCAGATGTTCCTGGTAAACTGCGAAGCGGGGCAGGTCATCAGGTTCTATGTAAACGGCAAGGCGGCCAGCGAGAATATCACCTGCGGCGCCGCGCCCGCCCGGCTGCTCAACCTCTATCTTACGGTTGCGGCGCCCGTTACGCAGACCATCGTTGCCACCATACTGGGCAAATCGGAAAGTATCACGCTCAGCGACGGCAAACTGGCCGCAGGCAGGGAGCTGTCCAGCGCCGACGGCAGGGTCAGGCTCAAGCTGGAGACCGGCACCGCGATCAACCTGCAGGGCGCCGCCACGCTGTTGGCCGCCGGCGAGACCAATCCCCCCGTGTCCGCCGACAACTCCACGGCGCTGCGCGCCTATGCCTTTTCGCCCGCCGGCGCCACCTTCAGCCCGCCGGCTACCCTTAAGCTCAAATACGAGACGGCCTGGCTGCCGGCCGGTGTCAGCGGGTCCGCACTGTACATGGCTTACTGGACCGGCTCGGCCTGGTCACGCCTCAGCTCGACCTGCAATACGACGGACACCCTGGTATCGGCGCCTGTGTCGCACTTCACCATCTTCGCCATACGTGCGCCCCAGGCCGCTGCTCCGGCTGCCCGCGTGGTGAGCACCAATATACTCGGCAAGAGCGATAATATCACGCTTAGCGGCAGCGTGCTCAGCGCGGCCAGGACCCTTTCCAGCGCCGACGGCAGGCTCAGCATCGCACTGGCCGCCAATACCACGGTCAACCTGCCGGCCGGCCGGAATATCACCGTTGTCCAGCTTGCCAGCCCCCCGGCTGCGCCCGCCGGGGCAAAGCTGCTCGAGGCTTACAGCTTCGACCCCGACGGCGCCGGCTTCAGCCCGGGCGCGACGCTCACTATAAAATACGACCCGGCCGGCCTGCCCGCAGATGTACAGGAATCGGGACTGTATATAGCATCGCTCAGCAACTCCGCCTGGACGGGACTAACTTCCACCCCGAATGCCCAGGCTAAAACCGTCTCGGCCAGGCTTGACCGTTTCTCGATTTATGCGCTGCTCGGCAAGGTCACTGCCACAGCGACAACCCCGGCAAAACCTGCTTTCGTCGCCTCCGACCTTGCCGTATCTCCCCGGGTTGCCGCTCCGGGCGATCAGGTGACGGTTTCAGTCAGGATGGTCAATTCCTCCACTACCGGCGATAACCAGACCGTCATTCTCAAACTGAACGATAAAAACGAGGCGCAGAAAGATGTCACACTGGAACCTGGAAAATCACAGGTAGTCACCTTCGGCGTGAGCAAGAGCGAGCCCGGCATTTACACGGTAGCCGTCGGCAGCATCACCGCCGGATTCGAGGTCAGGGAAGGTGCGGCGCCGGCACTGGTTACCGGGTTGTCGTGGCCCTTGCTTGTCGTCATAGGCCTGGGCGGCCTGCTGTTGCTCGTGCTGGTCATATCCATCCTCTTCAAGCAGAGATAGCCCCGGGCGACATAAAGCCATTGTTCGCAGACGTATGCATGCAATATTATCCGTTATATCATGCGCGATGTACCTGTACTACCTGGAGAGTATTTGAACTGGAAGGATACCGGCTGCGGACTTCATTCACTGTGCCTGGAATGCCCCTTTCCGCGCTGCCTGGAGGAAAAGCCGCGGGGGAAGCAGCAGGCTCGCCTGAAGTTGAGGGCCCTGGCGATGAGAAACATGCGACACAGCGGCAACAGTGTGCGGGACGTGGCGAAGGCCTTCGGCGTCAGCATACGTACAGTACAGCGGGAGATGAAGAGACGGAGGGCGCTGTTCAAAATGGCACTGATGTCTGTGAATCACATAACTTATTGAATCAGTTTTTCTACGGTAGTCAAAACTTTCTCTGCATTCTGAACAGCTTCATCCGCATCTTCCTCCGTTACACAGAAGTCCAGTTCATATAACTCTTCATGTCTCAGCTCCCTGAACCTGTCCAATAAATCTATGATGATTCGCTCCATTTTCCCTGTATCAACGTATTTTTCTTCCAGATATCTTGCCATACAGTAATGGCTTTTCTCCCTGTAGCCGTCTTTAAATAGCAGGGACCTGGTTGCATGGAACATTGCGGAATAGGAAGATACAACGCAACTGTCGAATAATTTGAACTTGTGGTTTTTCTTTGCTTCCTCAAGCCACTTTCTGGACTTGTTAAGGCTTTTTGTTGCTTTCTCTTGTGACGGGATAGTCCTCCTTATAAGTCCTTTTTCGATACATTTGTCGAGTTCACTCAATTGCCTCACCCCACAGGATCATCGAGCCATAAACCAACGAATAGTAGAATAGCGGATCATTATCTTTCATTCTTTTGATTCTCTCAGGAGTAAGAACCAGTATCTGAACTTGCCTCTCTAATGCTTTTCGCAATTCCCCTGAAATCGAAGCTACCTTAATCTCTCCCGGATGCTTTTTCACCTTTATCCAGATATCCAGATCGCTGTCTTCGTAGTTCGTTCCGCTTGCCCACGAACCATAAATGCCGACGCCGTTTGTTTTCACTGCTGTCAAATTTTTGACAATGTTCTTGTCCTGAATGGCCTTGATGTTGAAAAAAATCTTCAGCGATCTTACCAGCGGATTGGCCAGGTTGACAGTGCCTTTGTCAACCAGCCCGTCAGCTCGGAAATCGCTCAGTGTCCTGCTTACGTGCGCAGGACTCAGATGCAAAGTCTTTGCCAGCTCCCTTACTCCTACTTTCTTTGTAGGGTTGGCCAGCATGTACTCCAATATTTTCTCTTTGTCCCTGGCTAGCAGTGTTGACATATACTAAACATACTGTTCGTTATTTATAAACGTATCGTTACATTTTACACAACATTCAAATTATAAATATTGCCGGTATAATTCGCAACCCACCTTTGAAGAGTATACAGATCGGGTGACAGGGTGTTTATATTGAAGAAATCTTCTGCCTGACAAAATTTACTACGTCTTCGGCTATATCACATGCATCGCCGGCGGCCCGGGACGTATAAACATTGGCCGGAATGCCATCGGGCAGACCATTCGGATACCTGGCGCTCACATAGTAGCCGTCAAGTATGGACCAGGTTTTTACCTTCTCGGCGAACTCTTTATCGAATCCGGCCGCCGCACTGCGGCCTCGAACTGTGGGACGTGCCGGCCGCCTGTGATCCCGTCGCCAACCAGGAAACCCTCTACCGCGTCACCGGTTTCCGGCTGAGATGCTATCATACCGGTCGTAATTGACATTGTGTGCGTAACGCTGATATATTTATCTAAAACGAACTGACATGGCAGTTGGGAGGCACAGGGAATAACTTTGAGTGAGCGCATATTCAGCGCAGGTTGCCTGCTGTTATTGACGGCGGCCCTTGCTTTTACGGGCTGCTCTCAGTCCGATAATATCACGGCAGTAGTGCTACAACCCCCTCCGGCCGATCAGGGCGATCCCTTTATCGTGTACCAGAGGAGCGGCGGATTGAGCAGGATGGAGGACGTGCTCTGCATTTATTGCGGCGGCTGCGAGCTGGCCAGGAAAGACGGCCGGATTTACAGGTGCCATGTCATTTCGATGAAGCTGTGCAAGCTGGAACAGGCCTTCGAGCAGTCGGGCTTTTTCGCGCTGCCAGGTGAATACCCGGGCAACTCGCAGGCGGACGCCATCAGGTACAGCATATCCTACGCGGCCAACGGCCAGAAGCACCGGGTGACGGCCTATTCCGATTCCCTGCCCGATCCGCTGCAGCCGCTGGTCAGGGAGCTCGACCAGTGCATCATGCTCGTCTCCACCACCAGCCCCAGGTGATTAGCGATCGGTGATCGGTAAATGATTCCTGCTGTAAATTGTTTTTCCCTTAGAAGCGATATCCGCAATAAAGCTGTTTCCTTCATTTTGCATTCTGTTGAATTCTTCACGCGTATA
>Ga0265595_1000809_pt1 | contig 26337 bp, 40 predicted proteins | sample saktaG_15_FD_190148 | JGI IMG/M metagenome (GOLD analysis project Ga0265595, IMG submission 190148) | Saline water microbial communities from Sakinaw Lake, British Columbia, Canada - sak_2013_06_06_50m | ecosystem: Environmental > Aquatic > Non-marine Saline and Alkaline > Saline ...
CGCTAGAGGTCACCACCGATTACTAGACACGGGTAAAAAGCATAGGGATGGTGCGATGGTGCAGCAGATAAAATGGCATGAGAGTGTGTTAAAACTGATAGACTAAAAACATAGCCCGCCAATATAGCGGGCTTTCTTTTTGGGAGGCGATTTAATTAGGTGATTGGCGTGCGATAGATGTAATATGCAAAAGCTTTGTCTTCTGCAACTATAGTATCTACTGTAATACATAAATTCATTGTGTTAACGTCTCTTTCACTAAGAGAATAAATCGGGAAAAAATGATAAATATCATAAACAAAAATAGAATAAAAATAACTACTTGTGTCAACTGGTACATTTATATTGACACTTCTAGCAGAAAATCCACTTAATATTTCTACTATTCCAGTCGCATACAACATCGTCCCGCTCAAAAAATTGATATTAGTACCATCCCCATAAATTTTATTGCTTCGTCCTGATTGCAATACAACGCCGGTACCGCTAGCGGTTTTAAGTGTGACAGTATAGGCGCCCGTCGTCTTATTGATTATCTCCCACTTTGTTTTATAGGTCGGGAATGTAATCGTAACATCCGCGATAAGCGTTCCAGAAATCGAGATAATATCTCTGCTTGCTTGAAGCGCTGTTAAGATTGTAGTGCCGCCTGTCAGGCTGGTAATTTCTGTAATCCCATAAACCTGATCAGGTACCCAATCCGCCCCAAACGCTTCTGGGTCGGCGCTGTTATTATCGGCGGTGCTCATCCAATAGCCTTGAGCGTCCGTTCGCAATACGCGAGCGCCTTTTGGATATCCACCGATTGCCGTGGCAAAAGTGGAATTATAAGGAAAACCACCGCCCGCGCTATACCATTGTAATGGCTTTGTAATCTCATTCAAGATTCCATTTACGTCACGACCATCCGGCGGGATTCCAGTAGTGTCAGGGTCTTGAAATGTGACCGGTGGAAAACCTTTATCGTAAGATGCTTGCCCCGGTGTTGATGTAGTTTGTGGGATAGCACGCTTATAGTCTGTTGTTGCTGTGTTTGCGAATGGGGTGCTTATTTTAGTTGGTGCTGTATCCATTATTATTCTCTGTAGAATGAACCATGGTTAAAGGTAGAACCATACGGGGAGAATCCCCAATAGCGTTGCGATTTTTCTCTAAAAAATACTTGTACGCCGGCGGGCGATGGTAAAAGGTTTAATTGATTAAAAATTGCGCGGGATGTTGGCGATAGAACAAAATCCATTTTATAAACTATCTGCATTTTATTCGTGTCTTTTATCCACCCTTTACCTGTCTCGCCCAATTTCTCAAGTAATAACTTAAAAAGTTTATTGAGTGATAGCACGTCACAAGTGGTTAGATTATAAAGCATTTTCACTTGAATAAGTTTGCGATATGTGGTATCATCCAAATCTTGAGTATCATAAGAATTTTTTGAATTGTAAAATACGCCATAACCGAATGGATACCAATACTGACTAAAACCCAAAAACTTTTTAGCCGCTGGCAGTAATAGCGAACGTTTAACCCCAACAATCCGACCGATTATATCAAGTCCGAAACCTTGCGCGGTATCAACATCGGCTATCCAAGAAAGGATGTTAGCGATATCTGCTTTTGGGTCAATACAGTCATTAAAATTCTCAATTAAAGCCATTAAAATTGGAGTTTCTGTGTATTTATTTCCATATTGGCTTATGATAGTTTTTTCTATATTATCCATTACACATACTCAAAAGAAATGTTGCTTTTCGACAGAGTAGGGTATTGGTCAATACCAATGCTTACAAGTAAATCGGTCGGAGTATCTGTCTTCCCAATAAAAAGGGATTCTATTTGAGCGTAAATTGAAATAGAATTGATAGCAGGTAGGTAGCGGCTTGCTGATATTCTCCCACCAATCCTTTCTCTATAACTACCATCAATCCCATAAAATCGGTTGTAGATAGCGTCTTTGGCTAAGTCTTCAAAATTACTAGGGATGGCGGGATCGTCAAGTACAGTTACGGCAAAATAGATAGGCACCGCCGCTGGACGCTCGAATTTTACGCTGTAGACGGGCTGTGGCGGGCTGTACGTTGTATCTGGTACGTTTACAGTGGTGTTGCCGTTATAATCGCTTCCAGCGTCTTTTTTTGACAAAATGGCGGTGGCGATAGATAGGTCATTTCCACCAATGGCCGCAACATAAATCGAATGTGGTGCGAGCGTATAAGTTGTGGCTCCGTATGTGATTATTGAAGGTGTTACGTTGTCGATTACGAATACATCCGTTGTATCTTGGATAGCAAAGACAGCGGCGCGGATTGATTCAAGTGTGCCGTGTCCATTTAGCGTAACAGACGCACGACGGCGGGTTTCAAACTCTGCGCGGGTTTCAATGCTTTTCCCGATTACACCATCAGCCGAATTATTGATTGCAATCCACCCAGTCACTGATTGATAAATTCGATTAAGTGAATTGGCAACGCATGGGATAGCGCCGGTGACTGTATTGATAAATGTTGCGGTAACGGTTCCGCCACTTCCGATTGTTGCGTTAGCAGTGTTTGTGTAGATATTCTTTTTGGTATCAACCGCTTTGGCGCCAACCGGAATAATAGCGCCCGGTATTCCCGTCAAAATAACTGTGACACTTGTTGCAACCGCTGGCTTGCGTGTTAGAAAATAATACTTAGCAAGTGCATCTTGATAGATACCATCCGCATATTGTGGATCGAGTTGATTGACTAAGTACGCAATCTGATTATTTTTATCAGCGATTGAGGCGGACATACTTGACGCTAACTGCCCTTGAGGTGTCTCAAGCGCGGGGTTTAATACATACCCAAACGGCGAAAATGCCGAATTTATATCCGTTTGCACGCCGTTCAAAATATCAGGCGAGGACGGGATTGAGATACCCGTGGTTGAAAAGGCTATTGACGGAACACTAGATGACATAACTCCCACCATCCTCGGTAGTGAAGAATAAATGACCCGATACGTTTCGACTGCTATTGATAGGCTTCATTTCAAAACGGGCAGATTTGACGCCCGGCACACTTAAAGCGGCACCCTCTATCCTTGCCATAATTAACGACGCAGGTGGCTTATATCCAAGAATTTCGGTGTTGTAGGGCACTCCTTTTGTTGTGTTGTAGTAGAGTTCACCTTCAAATAATCTACACGCGCTTGAAATATCTTGAGCAACAGCGTAAGGTGGCTTAGTTGATGCTATATTTCCAAAATCATCAACTGTTAAGTCCCACGTCTTTGTATTCAATAGGAGTGTGCTGTACATTTTATTGGCCTAATAAAGGCGGGAATTTATCCCACCATGATTTTCTAAGACGTAAGCGCAACGATTGCGCTGTTTAATTTCTCTTCATTATCAACAAGTCCAGATTCAAGCAATCCTAAAATCTTAGTCTCAAGCGTTGACCGTGCCTTTAACTGTTCGCGTGTTGCATTGTTCCAGCCCGCATATATGCCTAGACGTTGAGAAATCAGCATTGCAAGTCGGATATATCTGTCAACGGACTGACCAGCCGGTAGTGCCTTATCTAAGGCGATGTTCATTGCCTTGAATGCGTCTTTATGTGCAATTTCAAGTTCCTTTTCACAGTAATATTTTATAACATCCAAACGAAAATCTACATCTTCAATAATGCGCTTATTGAACTCTTTATAAGTTAATGATTCATTCATGTTTATACCTATTACATCCTATCGGTTGCGTTTAGTTAAAATGCTATTAGATATAGCCTCATATATTTCGATTATGCCTATGCCCTCATTACCCTTTTTAACCCTGATAAACTTACAGCCTAATTCATTTTCAAGTTTAATCTGTCGCACAGCATCATCCTGTTTCTGATATTGATGCTGCTCTTCGTCATACTCAATAGCAAGTTTTAATTGAGGTAAGTAAAAATCTAACCTATATGATAAGCAACTATATTGCGGTATAACATTAAAACCTATACCGCCGTAACATAGTTTTGCTAACTTGCTATTAGTAGCGATATCTACCAACATATCACCAAAACAAATTTCATGTCTTACATATTCAACAGAAAAATCATGGATCGGAATATCAAATAATTCAGATAACTGCTGTCTAATTTCTTTTAGGTCTAACCGTTTTGCAGCATCCATTAGTATTTCTACATGTGCAAATGTGCAACCATACCTACCTCTCTTAGTTATAACTAATGGAGATTTTATTGTATCAACACGACCTTTTTTTGTAGTTTTATTATGATTGACATCTATCCCCATGTCCATCTCAATCGCCCTTACCAATTCAAGTGTTTCTGGCATAGTTAAATAATGTTCTAACTTACGCTCTTTTAATCCCTTAGCCTTTCTATACCCATTGCCGATTGCCCATAACTGTGTTAAATTACCCATTTTGGTCAGGTGTTCAATGTTGAACGCATGGTGACCAAAATGTACTGTCATTGTCTGGTTCGTTTGCATGTCTGTTTCTTCATTGGGAAGCGGGTTTATCTATCCCGCCACTAAGTATTATAGCATAGAACGTATTGATTTCACGTTCCATTTCATGTTATAGCCGGATTTATTTCCTTTCTTCCATGCGTGTTTAGTGCATATTTCCTCACCTTTTGGCGTTGGCACCCAGCAACCACCCACGCTGATCTGCAATCCAAGGCGCTCAAGCGTAAGGTTCATGTTGCGTCCGCCTTTTATATCCAACACTTTCGATAAGTCTGTAGGCTCAAGCCACTGGTCACCATCGGCGATGTTATTCTGTGCGGGCGCGGAAAGTAAGTGACGGCTAAAATCCACACTATGAGATTCATTGACGGCTTTAACACTCTCAATCTGTGCTAGGTGTTTAGGACACTCTAATAATTCTGCTACTTGTAGATGTGCGGCAAGGTCAATAACTGCAAGTTGTGTTTTTGTTTTTTGTTCTAAAATAGGCGCCACATTTCTCTCTTCCAATTCTTGCCAGCGATCAACTAACTTACCCGTGAATTCGGGGGATAATTGGGCAACGACAACATAACTGTCGCGTTTTTCAATAAGATACTCTTTGCCAGTACATTGTAGTCCTAAGTTATTGATATATCCGAAATCCGCCATTGGCGGAACCCGAATAACACCGCGTACTACCAGCCTATCAATCGAACGTTTTACGTCATCGTGGCGAGACTGAACCAACTCTGCAATCTCACGGCTTGACATTGTTACTGTGTTATTAAAATTCATTAACATCTGCATGGTAAACCTCTTAGGTTGCCTCAAGAAAGAAAGTAGCGGAAAGTGGAGGCTTCACTTGTCAAACACGGAGCGACCGTGTCCTATCCCGCTACTTTGATCGTTATAAATGTTCGGCGGATTCTATCTCTAACGCATAGGCTTCACGCCAAACATCCGCATGGTACGATTTTACGGTGCCGTAATTTGAGTCAAAAATATCAATAGATGGTATTCCCATTTCATTTCCGATTGATTTTAACAGTCTCCAATCGAATTTTTGACCGTGATAAATTAACCCCATTCTTTTAATGCTTGCGTATTGTTTAGCCTTATCAAGTTGAACCTCCAACTTTTCTACCTTTTTGACGGCTTGGCTCGCTGTGTTCATGGCGGTGGCCTCACGTCTACCCCCAATCTCGGCCTTCGTTTTCTCTGCTATCAACCGCGCAACATGCTCGCGTTCCGTTAGGTCAACCTGATCAGCCAGCGCCCGCAAAGCGGATTGATAATTTTCAGGTAGCGCGGGCTTTAATGCGGCCTCCAATTCCTGCCAACGCTTAATAATTCTCATCCGTGCATTCGCGTCATAACCCGCCACCAAGCAATAGGTCGAATCACGATCCAACACAAACATCCTATTACTTTTTCCTGTTGAATCTTCATAACTGCTTGATTTGAAACCTAACCCCAATTCTGGGGATAGTGTAAGAATCAACGCATCAATATCACGTAGAACGTGATCATGACGTTTCCCAGTAAGTTCGGCAATTTCACGGCTTGACATTTCAACATCTAATTTCATAATTTTATTCATGGTTTATTTCTCGCATGGTTATCCTCGAAAAAGGGAGTAGCGGAAAATGCGAGGTCACTTGTCAACCCGATAGCTAGTCGGGTCTATCCCGCTACTTGATCATTATAGCACCTTTTCAGTTACAACAGGGCTAATCTCTTCGATTTTGTCAAGTGATAAATCCTCATCCCAATACCCGACAAACTCATAAAATCCTTTAGGTTCTTTTCCACTCACGCCAACGGGTGATAACCGGTTATAACTGTTATCGCATTGATGCACCTGTTGAGCGTATCTCTCAATAATCTCGGCCGTGGCTGTCTCTTTATCATCATCATGGGCAACAATCGACAAGTCACCGCATAATTTACACCTTAGAATCATATAACGCTTCATTTTGTCAATTCCTTGCGTTTTGGCGCATTTTAGTTGAAAAGTAATAGAAGGGTTATGGGTTACTTGATTACGTGTACTGTAGGGCAACGTCGAGCGCCATTCTTAGCGTTTTAGTAAGGCGTCCCAGTTGAATCGCTACCACTTTGCACGCCTCCATGATGATGCCCGCTTACACTTACCCCGTTCGCAGTCAATGATCCAGTCACAGTCACCGGCCCGACGATTGATGCCGCACCACCGCCCTCTCCCGCGTTTTGAGCAAGCGGCCCGTTAAGTGTGGTAGTCCCATTGTGAATAATGGAAGGCGATGACAGTGTGATAGATGTGGGAGAATGTATTGTGATACCACTTCCAAAAATTATGTATTGAGACGGTACACCGTTCAGGAAGCCTCCCAAATACAAGCCGTCACAATAATCGAATTGGCGGGCACTTGCCGGATTGGCTTGTGCTTTCGTTTCCTTTACATTTGAAATGTCTTTATTTGAAAAAACACAGATACCAATATCACCCACCGCCGGATCAATTATGACCGCGTTAGCACCGCCTTGTAGTCTAAAATAGGGTATCACGTAAATTGTTTCGTGTTCAATGGCGTTATTCGCGGCGTCCACTTGATTGACCAGTGGTAACACGTCAACTGTCCCGACGGGCGATAATCCCCCACTATTTGAGCAATTCATGACCTTCACAAGCGTGCTTGTCTGTATCTTTGACAGCGATTGCCATATCGCATAATAGATATTATTGTATAGTCCGGGGATTGCTACTTGACTAAAATCTTGTGTTGGATTATCAGCCATTATTTCCCCGATAAATAATTGCAATTCACTTCAGTGAACCAAGCGCCGTCTGGTTTATTAGATTCAAGATGGTGATTTATTGATGCAACCCGCCATTTACCATTCGCACGTTTAATGTCTGTATCTAATACAACGGTGGCACCTTGTTTTAATAGCCGATTAAAAAGGGTTGTAAATATAACCCCTACTCCATTGTATATTGGGTAGCAAACCAATCCGTTTCTTGAGTTTATGTCTATCGTGTGTTTAGTCCGTGGTATACCGGGTGGCGTTATAACAAAAGTATCATCATCCATAAAAAAATTGATATTGTATGTCTTTGCAAGGTATTGAGCGTTTTCCATATTAGAATATGGGAGATAAAGGTTGCCGGGCACCGTCATTACAACGCCATTATTTTCAAATACTGCGCCCATATCATCCGATATTTCCTTAAACACACTCACTATATCAACCGGCCCCGGATAACTGCGTTTCTTTACTACTTTGAATCTGTCAAAAATACCGTTATTTCCTTGGATTCTTAGGCATACGTTAGGCATTTCATTGTAATCAGCCCACGAATTAAGTATGTCACCCTTAAAAATCAGCGTCTTAATATCCCCGTCAAACGCATAAATCTCAATTAGATTGCGCCTAAACTGCCCGTTATCGCCTTCTATTGGTGCTGTTCGTAGGGTTGTAAGGGTATCCATATCGGATTGTCCTATCCCGTAAATTAGCGCCTTACAAGTCCCAGCCTGTTGCATACCAGCACGCTCAATTACCAAAGACGAACGTAAATTGTCGAGCGTTATTTGATTTCCATTCGCAAACTGTCCACCTTGATTATTAGCGTCAAGCGTGATAACGTATTGCAACCTTTTAATAGTATAACTTTTCAATCTCTTCCCCGTTCAGGTAAATCAACACGTATCGGCTTCCCAATTCTGTGTATTCGGGATCGGATTGCCCTTGTGTGTCAAAGATAATAAAATTACCAACAAATTCAGTATAGTGTTTCTTGATAAGTGGTACTTTATTTCTAACGATTGTTCCAAGCGATAAATCCTGTCCGTCCCATGCAACATCGGCAAATAAGCCAACGTTTTTCCAATACAATCGAATCACAACGTATTGGTTTAATACGTTCGTTTTTATTACTTGATAAGGTAGGGTATTTATTGGAATGGTTAGCATTAAAATAATACCTGTTCTATTGTTTGGGTGGATGGTTGCGCTTGTACTGCCCCTGTACTTACTGGCGCACTTGAACCGGCATCTTTAGGCGATACAACATTCGTATCACTTATCAATATATCAACCTGTTTCACCTCTTTTAAGAAAATCTCAACGGTCAATAACGTAGCGCCTTTCTCTGCACGCCTTGAGTAATTATACCGTTCAATAGAATGGTCAATATAAATTTTATCGGGTGTTACAATATCATACAAGTCAATAGATTTGCACGCTTTATCAATCGTTTCAAGAAATAAAGACATGTCTGTTTTGGAGCCAGTCATTGCAAGCGTAATAACAGGCGTTGCCGGTAAATTCACTTTGTTGTACGTTGCGAATTGACCACGCGCTACAGGGAAATCCGATATCTTTGTTTCCGCTCTATACTCAATTCCAATAAATGAAACTGTGGGCGCACTAATTCCCGCATACGATAAAATAGGACTAACACCTATATCTTTAAGTATTTGAGCCTGTATTGATGTTTCATTACTACCAAAAATCTTATTTTTGTTTTTATCGTAAATCCCCCATGTTCCCGCAAAATAGTTTCCAACCATCTCTAACAAGGTGCCCTCCAATAAAGAAAGGCCAGACGTAACAAAATCACCTAATGATGGCATTATTGATATCCTGAAACTGCGTGACTGGGAAATGAAGAATCCATGGCGCGATTCATATCTCGAACCATATCATCGCCCGGTGGTGCTGTTGTGTTTATTGTAATCTCGCCAATATGCGTGCTTGTGGTGGATGTGGGCGGTGCTGTTATCGGATGACGTGGGGCTGATAAAACGGATGCGCTTTTAGAAGCGCCATAATTATTTAATGGTGCATTAGTATTATTCCCAATCATCATATCGTAAAAACTAACATCGCCCTCGTTCGTTTCTGTATATTTACCTTTCGGGGTTATTTTATTTCCACGATTAGAGTTATACGTTTCTATAAGTTTTTCTTGTATAATTTCGGGGGTAACAAAAGCGTGATTTCCATTCACACCATTGAATTTATTACCGCCTTTTGAATTTTGTAGCGCCATAAAAACCGCTGCAAGTCTATCGTTCGCCTTTTTTAGGCTTTTTTCTGTGAGCGGTGTGTTAAGGAAATCACCAAGTGCGTCACGCAATAACCAATCCATTAACTCATCTTGCAATGATTTATCGAATAACTCATTTCCTGTTTTCCCTGTTTGTTTCTTAAATAGGTTTAATGTGTCTTTTACTACTTGTGTCCTACCCGCCGCGCCAATTTTACCGATTGATTTTAGATTGATAATCTCATCAATAGATTTAGTGGTAAGACGTTGTGCTTCATTTCCATTTTCAGGTTTCCAACCACCTTTTCTTTGATTGAATGTCTCATAAGGGTCTTTTCCTCCAGCGTCTTTGGCCGCGATTAAGTCAGCGATTGGAGAATGCGCGAGGGATTGTGTTTGTTTTTTATATTGTTTGTTTTTATCTAACTGTTTTTGTATTAGTGTATTTCCTGTTTCTTCTAATTCTTTTGATATTATTTTGGTTGAATTATAATCAAATAGAATTTTAGGAGTGTTTAATGGATTGGTGTATATTTTACCTGGTAATGCCGTGAATTTTACCCACCATTCTGCCCACCATTTTCTTGTCTCTTCTGCTTTATTTGCTGTTTTATCATAATCCTTAAAAACATTATCCATTTTATCTAATTGTTGTTTTAATTCTTCAGGTTTTTGCAATAAAAGATTTTCAATACCACCAAACCCCATATCTTCCAATATAGTTGCCTTTTGTTCTCTTGGTATTTGTAACTTTGTTAAATGCTCATTTATATCAATCAATCCTTTCTTAAACCCCTCTTTACCAGTCCAACTTAAAAAAGAGTTTGCATCCATTTCAAGTCGTGTTAATCCCTTTGTGATTTGAGATGTGTCTTCGCCGAATCTATAATGTGTCTGTTCCCTTGCTATATCGTGCATTACCTCTTGCAACGCTTTAGCATCATCACCCGCTATCTGTGCCGCTTCGCTCAACGATTTTACTTCTTTTGCACTAGCGCCTACGTTTTCAGCAAACCTTTTGAACCCTGCGAACTCGCCTATTTTATTGACTGCGTACGCGGCAGCGGCACCAGTAGCGCCAAACATACCCAACACAGCACCAAACGAACTTAGTGAAGAATCTTTAATACTAAACAACGCTTTTGGGATAATCTTTAGCTTCGCAAGAAAAGAGGCTGTCGATTTATCAGTTTTCTCTAAAACTTCCTTTTCTTTTATTTCCTGTTTATAGGATTCTTTTTTGGATAAGTTTAGTTTATTTGCAAGATATTGGCGAAATGTATCCCTTTTTTCTATTGGGGAGCCGACTTTTACTTTTCCTTTCCCTTCAATTTTATCAATTCCATCCAACACGCTTTTAACACTAGCATCGAAGCCCGACGTATCAGCGCCAATCTTTAATACCATACTATCTACTGTGTGCTCACTCATTTATTAGCCTTTTCAATAATAGATAATCTCTGGTTGTAATCATCAATCACAATAATCTCTAGCATATCGTGGGCGTCTTTAATCCCGTAAACTGTCCACAACTCATGGAGCGTGGCCATTTTACGGGATATTAGTATTCCGATCAGCGATGGGATATTGGCATAATCAGCATAATGGATTTTATGCTGATTAAAATGCGCTTTAAGGTTTAAGCGCCGGCGTGAGTAAAAAAACCGAGGTGGAGTTTCCATACCTCATTTCTAAGCGTTAGGCGCGTTGAAACTTCCTCTGTGTCTTCGGGGATTAAGTCACGGACAAAATTAGGCTGTGCGGGATTGGGTAATACTTTGACGCATTCAAACATCTCATCAAGCAATTCTTTTAGAACGTCCCACTTCAAACTTGATAATGCTTTTAACCCTTCTTCGGCAAACCACGACATGCCGAATTTAGCGAACCAGTCTTGCGATAATTCAAACCCTACAGGTATGGTCGCCTCGGACTGGGAAATGGCTAGAATCGCCCTGATAGCCCATTCCTCGGCATGTGCGGCGGCCATCTCTGTAATCTGAAATGACTTACCCTTATCCCGATTCTGTTCGTAAACCGTGTAAGTGATTTTGCGTCTCATTACAGCACCGCGATATCAACAGATTTCCAGTGGATTTGGAAATCCATCGGGTTTAATACTTTCGCGTGTTCAGGGACTAACTGGACTTTAGAAAGCACGCCTTTCGTAAGCGTGAATGATTCGCCGGTGGATGGTAATATAATCGTTCCCGCTATGTAGATAACGTTTTTAATTGTTTTCATATATTGCGCGATTGTTAAAAACACCTTTTTACTTGGTGAACTCGCCAATAACGAAACCGTTTGGATGGTGGGCATGGGTGTATATCCCGCCGTCATTTCCCCGTCTACACCCATTTGAATCTCTGCGATATCAATAGCATCGAATAGAAACGCTTTATCCGATGCAAAGCCCTCAATTTTCGTCGGATACGGATATAGTCCGGGTACAATGATATGAAATACGCTATTGGCTGATGTTATTGTTGAATCGGTCATTTTTTATCCGTTACTGAACAAGAATAGAAGGGATAGTAATTTGTTGAACCGCGCCGCCACTTGTATACCAGAAATTTATAATCGGTGACTTGCGTTGTCCGCGCACAATCGAACCCGGATCAAGAATCTGTAGATAATAGCCAAAATTCTGAATCTCACTTGAGATATCTTTACCGGCCGCATTCTTTAACTGTGCCTTTTGAGATTCGGATAGTGAAACACCTTTCTCGATAGTCCCGTTATTTATTCCTTGATTGATTGGGTCTTGCATCCCAGCGCGGATAAGTGAGTACCCAGTATCGTTGTAAGGAATAAAGCCAACACCTTGGAGCAATACAATCATCGCCAACTGTAGTTGATTATTAAGATAAATTTGGTCAATAAAGGAATTAGCAAAAACCCATTTGCTTGGTAAATTTCCATCATAAAAGAAATTAAATGTATTATTTGTAACTCCATAATTGCCATAGAACGAATAGCCGTTTAATAGCAATTGTGCGGATTCAGTACCATTTATAACCGTCGGCAATAGTCCTGATTGACTTCTAAACGCGGCTGTTATGCGGCCATTTAGGCGCGTATAATCGACACTCGCAAACATCCCCATAACGAATGCCGCGCATTTGCGAGATTCTGTTGCTAGATTGGTTGCGAGTGAAACACAATCAGTTGACGAACCGCTTATGCACATTACACCATCGGTTTTAGCGGTTTTAAGTGTGACACCGGCGGCGGTAGAATTTTGTCCCGATGCTGTGGTATCGCTATCCCACATTACATACATATACCTGCTATTTTTTAAATTAGCCCAATTAGCAAGCAATAATTTATTAGCCTTAACTGGTTCGAATGACGTGGTAAATGTCGCCCAGTTTTGGGTGTTATGTACAACGTTATCCATTACAGTATCGAAAGTGGAGACGGGAATACCTTGAGATAAAATAGCGCCACTTCCAGAAGTCAATTTTAATTTCTCAAAATGCGTTTGCGCACCAGATACATGGGTTAAAAAATTTATTGTATCTGTTCCAGTCTCATTAGTCACATAAATGCAATTTTGAATACTATCGAATGTTGCTGTAGCTCCAATAATGGCAGTTGCTAGTTTCGACGCGATAGTTGCGTAAGAAATATCACCAGACGTTAGCGTTAAACTGACATCCGTTGAAACGCTATTCAATAAAATGGTTCCGGTATCAGTACCAGCCGCCAATCCTAGAGATGTAATATCGCTAGGAAGCGTCCTAGATTTTAGCCATGAATGACGTTCACTTGTAGCACAAGGTGCAACATACAACGTATCTGGTTTAATCGCAGAGTTATCATATCCCTGAAAATAGATTTGAGATAACTTATATTCAGTCGATACTTCACCAAACCATAGCGAAACAGAATCAGAATCCTGAAACCCTAAAACTTGGCCGGTCGGAACATAAGTGCTATTCGACAATAAAACGCCATTCAGTGAAATAGGATCACCGCCGGATGACAATACACCCGGGTTTACTTGAACAATTTGAGAAACTGGTATTGTCATGATTTTTCCGTTGTTTAATGGTAAAATTTCAATAGTATCTTCTTGAGGTGGAAAATAACCTACCGGATAAAAACCTATTGGACTATTCCCGATTGACATATTATGTCGTCGTGTAAAGTGTGTTTACTTCAGCGGCTGTTAAAACTCTGTTGTAAATACGGACATTACTTATACTTCCGCCTTTCCATGCCCTAGAGCCCCCATCTAAACCTATTCTTATTTCAGGATATATCATATTAAATGCTGATGTTCCTGAATTACTACCATATTGATAAACATTATCAATATAAAAATAACAATTTACTGGGTTGCCACCGGCTGGCATAATAAAAACTATATGATTCCAATCACTGTGTATATTCACTCCAGAGTATTTTGTTGCACCCGCCATTGCCGAAATTTGTCCAGAATTATTTGTTCCGATAGTGCATCTTTGGTATCCACAATCAAGAAAACACGGATTATTTCCTGATGTGCTAGGTTTTACCCACGCACTAAATGTAGCGGGGCCGTTTGCTCCTAACTGCGCCCACGATAAATTTGAAAGCATGGGGCCATACTGTTGATTTGGAGTAAAACAATTACTGGACATACCGTGTCCGGGCGCTGTCCACACTAACGGGCTATAAGAACTACAAGGATTTCCGGCGGCGGTACAACTTAATGTCTTACCGTAACCAGACTTATCAGCCGCATTATTACCTGTACTTTCATCTAAATCCCAACGCCCAACCAATCCGCTTATTTCCGCAACAGTCGGCTGAATCGTTCTAAGTAAATGCGCCGAGTGCCTCATTTACTATCCTTTTCGGAAAGCGAATACCGAATGGTAGTCCCAGCGTTCCGTGTGAATCCGACAATGATATCGGTTCCGGTTGTGGTAAACGTTGGCGCTGTCCCGCCTGCCCATTTACCGTTCGTCCAAGTAATTGCACATAAACCTGGGTTGGTTAGTTCAAGTGTGAACGAGCCGACTGTGCCGGATGTTGGCGGATTGATTACCGCTATTGATGTTGCAGAACTTCCTGTAAATGTCGTATAGAAATAACGCGGTAGTGTGCTCGACTGTAAATCAAGGTTTATCGTTGTGCTATATGCAACGGATGTAGCGGATTCTGCGGTTTGCGCGCTTACGGTATTTGTAACGTAGGTAGCCAATCCGGTAATGTCGGACGTGCTATAAGCCAATAAGGTTTTAACATCCGTTACATTAAGATTCTCAAATGTGTGGTTTGAAGATTCTTTATTGCCATGCAATGTGTAAGCCGGTGCTGTCTGTGCAGTAATTTCGCTATTTACCGTTGACGTAAAATCCACGATATTGGTAGCGTGTAAATCAAGCAATGTGATCACGTCACCTGTGGACAAATCTAGCACGGCGCTCGGTTGAGTTGTATTATTCCCGCGCAAGGTATGAGAATGTACAGTCGCATAAAAATTGGCGTTTAATTCGTCCGATAATACACTTACAAATACATCCCATGTCCCCGTAAATGATGTTATTTGCACACCGTCTGAACTTGCACGGAAAGAATTGAACGCTATTTTATTATCACTATTTGTATAACTACCGGTAAACGTCATCCATCGAAACGGACTAACACGTTGCCGCATAATTAAAGATAAACTAGCAGCATCTGTACCATACGCATTAAAAAACGTTCTATTCCCTTCTGTTGCATGTCCCGATAATGTCAGTGGAAACGCTGTGGATACTGTACTTTCCGAAACTGAATCTTTATAAGACATGGTTATTCTCTAGAAGGTAGCACGATTGCCCTGGGGCGTAACAATCCGCAATTCACAACACCAGATAATGATGCACCGCTTGCGATTGTAGTAGATAAAGCCACTTGAGGATAAAGCAATCCGTCTGCCATTATGAAATCCCTAGATTGGATTTCATTGCCTCGAGATTCGCACATTTAAGCAAAGTAATAACGTCAGTCGTCAAAGAAAGCGCGGAAAGTGCTCCATCTTGAGTTGTGCAATTTGCAAGATTGTATCCAGTGCTAGTCATGCCAGCGCCAACAAGCGCCTGCGCCTTAGTAGTAGATAACGCAACACTTGCACCAGTACCACTAATTCCCATTGCCGTTAAAACCGTTGTGGGAGTTGTGGCCGCAAGAATAGCCTGTGCCTGCGCGTTCTGTGCTGTTTCTTCGATTGCAATCGGACTATATCGTAGTGCGCCCATTTAATTTATCCCGTTAAATGTATAAGTGATTTCATTTGCGGTTTGTACTGGAACATCGATTGAGGCGTTATATTGTAAGTAGGCCATCATTATCCAGCGTTGTTCGTATTGAGATTCGGAAGTGATAAATCGAGTTTGATGACCGTCATCACAATATAGCGGTTTAATTCCGTCCGAGAATTGTGTTGCCGCATATTCACTGCGAAACAATCCCACAATCGCCCTACAATAATCCGCAGAATTAACCCCATAGAAATCAATTTGTATTCCTATTTTTACCGGCGTTATGATTGTTTGTTGGGAAGCCTGATAAGTAACTAGTGTCGTACCTAGTGTCGTACTAAGATTCTGTATTGTGACCGGCGTTAGAAGACAAAATGGCGGCTTTGGAGACGCTACCCGATTGATCTGCGACTGGACTATTACCCCTGGCAGAAACGGAGCCACAAACGCGGCAAGGGCATCTACCACTGCATCCGTTGTTATTGATACCGTATACATCTAAACGCTCTCCTGCATTACTATTATTGCTTTCGTCCATTCCGGCCATAATTCTAGTACCTTTACGATAAGCCATTTATGAGAATCGAATTGAATAATATCCCCGCCTTTTACATCCTCACGAATAACACCAGATAATAATCCATGGATATAAATAACTTTAGTGATATTCTGTAGATTAAGTCCGTCTAATTGAGATAATTCTTTACTATCTATTGATTGAATTTGAGCGGAAACGCTAATCGGTGTCGAATACGTTGGCGTCTGTCTATGACCAGTTCCGATTGTGTAATCGCTAGAACGCAATAGCGTGACAATACGATACGGACTAACCACATCAATCAAACTCTCCACGCAATCATATAAGTCCATTAAAAGAGTCCATTTTCAACTTGACTGATAACAGAGTTTTTCATATCTGACGTTTCAATCAGTGGTTTATTAAATCCCTTTTTAGCGATTGTCGAAGGCGCATTAGGCGGTGCCTGCCATTCATTGATACTCTCCACTAAGTCATCCCTAATTCTCTCACCCAATTCCTTTAACGATAAAATAACATCCATGTTGTTTGTTTTAAGATATTGAGCAAACAAGTTAGGCCATTCTCCATTCTTATTCGCAATCATTGTCCTAAAAAATGGCCGCGACGGGATATTGATTGTGTGGGCCGGGACTAGATGAGTGGATTCAAAATTGGCTTTTGATTTCTTAACGAATTTACCACCCTTGTTATATTCATTCGTTTTGAAGTTAAAAGAGTGGTATACTTTAGTTTCATGTTCAGGTACTTCAATCGTGTTTCCGTATTCATTCCAAAATGCTACAGCGGCAATCGGAATACCAGAATCTGGATAAACGGCGCCAGACATAAAACCCACTTTAACGTGAGCATCAATAGCCTTTTTTACCGATTGATTAAGAAATTTCTTAAATTTTGAGGTTAGTACACTGTTGGACATGGCAAATACCTAAACCCGCGCAATGCCACTGTAGCCTGCCAGAATGCCGCTCCATATTGCGTTTGCAAATACCACGAAGCGTTATTACCGGCGGCATACGCAAAGGAAACGGTCACAGTGCCCTTTGTTGCACTTTCAACTCGACCCACTGGCTTTGCCTTACCATCTCCCGAAACCGCACCAGACAGCGCCAAAATGTGTGCAGTGAGGTAATTAAGTAGGATTGCTCGACGTTGTAAGTTAGCAAGTCCAGTATTGGTATTATTGAAAAATCCCTCGCTTTCAATAAAAGCAGCGTTCACCATCGAATCCGATACCACTGAAAATTCAGGATATCTTGTACGAAACGCTGTTATATCGAAAACGACAATACCCATTAAGCGCCCCTTATATTTCCGTCGTTTTGCGGAAGCGGATCAAAACCGGTGGGGATTGCACTATATTCCCGTGCAATACTTTGAGTGGATTCCGCTTGTTCATGATAAAAGATAATTTTACTCTGCACTAACGGACTGTGTTTACCTTTACGTTCAAACCATTCATCCATTAGCGCCTTATCCACTTGCGTATAACCACAATCGGCACCAATTACAATCGCCTTATTTTTACCATTAAGTCGAATTGTGGTAGAATCATTTACACGTAAATCCACGCCATTCATCAATCGACAGCCTACAGTTACCATTTCCATATTAGATTCCGATCATCGTTGCGATAAGAAATGGACGATAAATAATAGCGCCCCACGTTCCCTGACTTTTTTTCTGTTTGAACGAAGACATATCCACAACAATCGGATGAGCACGCATTTTTTCAGTAAATGCACAATCAACGGTGCGCTGTCCGTCAACTTCGTCAGCAATTAGTTGCATTACTCGAAGCGTTTGAAGGCCGCCAGAAAGCGGAGGGTTTGTGGTGTATGATATTGTGGGGGTACTTACAGATGACACAACGCCACCCACCGTGCCAAGTGGCGTGCTTTCGTATTCCTGACACGTCACGATACGCATGTTCGGGAAATTCTTTTTAATCATGTCTGTCACGTTTACATTATAAATCGTGACTTTCGCAAAGTGAGATTCGGCGGCTGGCGACAATGCCAATGTCATTTTAGTCTCACGATCAACCAATCCCTTTGTTTGCCCTTGCAATACACGATACAAATAACTGACATCATCATATACTTGCAACCCTGTTGCACCGTAAGGGCCGGGCGATGTTCCAGCCGTTCCCCACGTATCGTCCGTGCCTTTATCGAGTGGCAACACAGAATTTGGCAAAGTCGGATCATTCAACAATCCGTAATTTTGTAGCCCTGCGATACCATACAAATAGGATTTATTTTGGTATTTATTCAACGTCAACGCGCTTGCGATATTAAGACGACTTGCATAGTCAATGCGCGCCAATCCTGCGCGTTCTAGTTCACGCTCGCCCCATTGCGTTATAACCTGATAGTGATACGATTGACGTTGAGGGAATGAGAAATTCGTGCCAGCAATTCCGCTTGTTGAATAATCCCCGTAACTTGAAACTTGTCCCGTCGATTCAATAATCGGGAACATTGCGGTTTGCGTTGTCCAGTCTCCCTTTTTAACTTCCTGCCCCGCGACTTCCACCGCTTTCATTGGCGTAACCAAAACATCAATCAGTTTTGGATCGATAAAAGTGGTTAGAAATGACGGGATACCGCTATTGTTCGTTGAAACGAGAGATGGTTGCGCGTCCATTGCAATCGAATCCATGAATCGCACATTTCCGGGGAAATGAATGCCTACTTGTTTCTCTAAGTCTTGTTGGTTATAGTTCATTGAGATAGTTACCAATTAGAAGCGATTAGTAATTCATTTGTGTCACACGCTGTATATCCAACGTAAGACGTTTCAATATAGTGAGAAATCGACGCACCTGTAGTTGAACAATAACTAGAACCTACCGGAGCACCAAGCGTGTCCACTGTATTTGTTCCAGTTTCATACTTTGCATAAACTTTGTGACCAATTGACGCCGCGTTTATCGGCGAAATAAATACATCTGCTTTTTTTAGTAATGAAACACCAAAACCAGCAGGAATTACATTGCTACCTTCTGCTAAATACGTTGTAATCATTCCCTGTTGTTCACGATGCACAAAACCATCAGGGACAATAGCAGTCCCGCTATTATTTACTTTATCACCACTAATCCACGCGAATCGTCCCACCGTTAAACCGCTATCACCTGCCACTAATTGATGTTCGCCAGCAATAACCATTACCCGAGGATTTGCACTTGCGAAATCGCCAGCCACTGCCAGCGGATTAGATTGATTAACAGACTGTTGGAATCCTGACATTTTAGATTACTCGAAAACGTTGAAGTGGAGAAACTGTATTATCCTTTTTTACATCGTCTTTTCTATTAAGAGTGGCGGCACGGTAAATTGCGCCTAGCGACTTTGATTCTTTAATACCGGTGTAATCTACGCCGAGATGGTCAAGTGCAAGTGAATAAATCTTGCTTGAGTCCATTGCAATATCAACATCTCCAATCGTCTTACGCACTTCACGCGCCGCCTGATTTGCATCGTTAATCGCTGCCAATCTTTTCTCAATTGCGACATTGATAGCCGCGTCCATTGCCATATTGTCTTCCATCTCTAAAATTTTCATAATTTCTTCAATAACGCTCGGATCAACCTTGCCTCCCAAAAGAGAAGAGATTCGTTCTGTCTTAGTTTTTTGAGCAGGCTCGGGCACTGTTTCACCATCGCCCGCGCCACCTTCTATTTCCTCGCCACTCGGAATTTGTAAAGCCACGGGCGAATCTTCAATCCCCAAAATCGAATCGATGATATTGTCAATCCGTTGTGCATCAATTTCAGAATCCAACGCGATCAATTTTTGTTTCGCTAAAACTTTATCGAAAGTCTTATCAGCACCGCCGACGATTGCACCAAGCGCCGCGTCTTCTGCCAGTTTTTTCGACATTCCTTTCATTGCTTCAAAAATAGCCTTTCCGTGTTTAGTCATAATCATTTGATTTTTCTCAAGAAATGGGTTACTATCAGCAACAATAACATCATGTCCAGCGCGTCCGTTTTCGACAAGCGCCACATGATTGCCTTTTATTTCTCTCATAACGCCGTCATACGCGATCCCGTTAAACACCCCGGGCGTCATATCGGGTTTGTAGTGATACGCGCATGAGATTTCTTTGACTTGTTCCGACTCGATACCAGCGATTGACTTACTATCCCAAACTGCAATAGAAACATTAAGATAGGGGTCATTAAAGACAGCATCGGAACCGATAGCGCCGATTATTTGATCTGATTCAATAGAATCGGCAGTAACGTAAGTGTGTTTTTTGAGAAGCGGTAAGCGATTGAATGAAGACGCAGACGCCGCCAATTCCACGGGGTCACGCAACATCTTGTAAATTTTAGAACCATCCAGTCCTAACGCCCGCCAACCCGAAATTTCCCGACCGAAATAGTCATTAACGCCCGCCTTTGAGATATGCGTTTTCGCTACGTGCAAGCGTCCGTCTGTGTCGAAATTTCTTACTGATTGATAGTCGAATGCTATTTTCATGGTTATCTAATATCACATATGTTAGTATTGTGTAATACCCTTGGAGGTAGTTTATGCAATATATTTTACTGATAAAAGCACGCCGAAAATTAAAACTAACGCAGTTAGAAATGAGCACTGCGTTAGAATTTGTCCAGCCCTGTCCATTGTCCACGTACTTAAAATGGGAATATGGAACAAACAAAATTCCAGGGTGGGTTGAATATGCAGTGCATCATCTATTAGAGAATCAGCGCGGAAAACCGTTAGGATAATCCTTCGTGCGTTGAAAATGCGGATATTCTCGAAAAGTCTTCCAATCGCCCGCCCATTCCAATCCTACACTTTTCCCGATCCCACCAATACGCTTCCAAAGTTCAAAATTCTCTGGCGTTTTAGTGTCCCAGATCGGCTTACCGTTGCGCATTGGTACAACATCGAACGCTACGCGCCAGTTGTGCCACGATTTCCCGCCACGGGCATTGGTTACAATCTTACCGGGCTTTGACCGGCCTTGTGCATAAAGTGCATCTTGCGCGTCAATGTCGCGGTAAGTAGATGTCACCAAAACATCGATGCCCTCGGATTCTGCTTTAGCGAGAAAATCCGCCGCCATTTTTGATACGGTCGGGTGTAAATCTGAAAGTTTACGGCTGCTGATCATGCCACCACCATGTATATTTGAGAGGATTAAGGATGCTACCCAATAAGAAAAACCTATAAGGCCGTTTTTACACTCTGTTATTTCTTGCACCGTTTTGGTGCATTTCTTGACTTAATCTTGAAATAATGGACATCCTTAAATATATTTTGCTCCGAGCAAAATATATTATAATCAGGATTATGTCAAGTCCAAAAACGTCAAAACATGCTATATTTTGAAAATATATTTTATGGAGAGAAAATCTATGAGACTGTCAGATCGAGATATAAGAAAATACATGGCCACGGGTGATATCGTAATAACCCCACAGATTGAGAATGAATGCTTTGGATCGTGCTCGGTCGACTTGCGATTGTCAGATCAGTTTAGAGTGCAGGATTCTAATAGCAACTATTGCCTTGACATTTCCAAGGTCGGCTTCAAAGACAATGGGCGCCTGATAACGGCCAGTGAGTGTGTGATCGAGCCATTGGAATTTATACTGGGCATGACGCTCGAAGTGGTTAAAATCCCCTCCTTTTTTATTGGGAAGCTAGACGGTCGAAGTAGTTTGGCGCGTGGCGGATTGGCGGTGCATATGACGGCGCACACCATCGATGCGGGTTATAATGGACGGATCACATTGGAGTTTTTCAACGCGGGTGCGCGCCCGATAATTCTGCGTGCGGGGATGCGGATATGCGCGCTGGGCTTTGAGACGTTATCGTCGGAGTGTGATCGTGTATATGCTGGACGCTATCAGGGAAGCGTCATACCTGCTTTATAGATTGCGAATTAGGCGATTACAGCGATTAAAAAGTAGTAGGTAATGCGATTCTATGCCTTAGGTTATAACCCCGTAGAATCGCCTTATTTTGACACGACCAGATAAGCCATTGATTTTATTAAACATCTAAGCCGCGCCCACGATCTCTGAATTATTTTCAAAATATATTAAAAAAAGTGTTGACAGTTTTATAGCAATATGGCACTATAGGCACATTGAAGAAGCGAACGGGAGGGCGGAAAGAAAAAAGATTAGAAAGGTACTTAACAGGTACGGCGCAATAATGAGTAAAATTAAAAGTGTTAACATAAACCCAAGGGGTATGAGAATGAAGATATCAAAAGAATTAAAGAAAGACTTAAAAAAGATACAAAAATTCACAAATATGGTTATTGATAATGGTTTGTCTTTAACTGAAAAAGATGAGGCGGATGATGAAGTATCAGAAGCCGCCGGTGTGATTTTTGGCTTAATTGAACAACTGAACGACGAATTGTTCACTTTATTGGATGACGAGTAGAAGTGGGAGGAATCCAAAATAAAACAATAAGCACACTGACGAGCCTGTGAGAATCAGGCGAAACCCCGAAAGGAATTGGGGTCTGTGTTAAAACCAAAAACCCAAGGGGTATGAAAATGTACAGTCAAGCAGCAGTATTCACGAAACGTATTGAGCAGATGCGAGAGTTGAGAAAGAAGATGGACGAACTCTACACCTCATTTTCAAACATGATAGATGAGGAAATGGCGCGGGAAGTGACGGGGCAGTTGATGATTATCAAGGCGAAGTGGGAGGAATCCAAAATAAAACAATAAACACACTGACGAGCCTGTGAGAATCAGGCGAAACACGAAAAAGGACTTTCGTGTCTGTGTTAAAACCAAAAACCAAAGGGGTATGAAAACGAGATGACTGAGGATGAGTTATTAGCAGAATTAGGAATCGGCGATGACGAATTATTAGCAACGTTAGGAATTGAACCCGCCGACATCCAAAATGACATTACCGTGCTGCGTCATATATTCAAAACAATGGTTGAAGTGGCACGAAACGATATTGCCACTGATTGCCTGAAAAAGTGGGCGCGGTAATAAGGACGCGCCTTTCTAACCACCGGAGAAGATCCAATGTCGTTCGAAGATGCCCAATGTGCGTGGGATAACGCAAGCCACCCGGACTGGGATGTTCCGGATATTGAATACCCACTCGCATTAGAAATAGTGGGTGAGGAATCGGCCTACGAGATTCTTGGATTAGTAGAAGAACTCGTATCGGGAAACAAAGACGCGCTAGAAGAATTAAAGCGCGTTTTCAAAGCAGCCTACGCTCTAGGATTGGAGCGTATTGAAAAGTACAGAAGGCAGGCAAGAGAGGATTCAATGGATGACGGTACGTAATTATCCCAAGCCCACTGAAGAGCCTCTGAAATGAGGCGAAACACGAAAAGGGATTTTCGTGTCTGTGTATAAAAACCAAAGGGGTATGAAAACGAGATGACTGAGGATGAGTTATTAGCAGAATTAGGGATCGGCGATGACGAATTATTAGCAACGTTAGGAATTGAACCCGCCGACATCCAAAATGACATCACCGTGCTGCGACATGTGCGTTCTAGTGCTAAAAGGCGTGCATCAGAGAAAATCGCAGTACAAGTCCCATGCGACGATTTTTACAGATTCAAAACAATGTTTGAAGTAGTAACTTTTGAATTAAATGGAGGGATTCGCAAGTCATCGCGTTTCGGACGTAACACAAGCATTTCTAGAGGTGACTACTTTATCCTTAATGGATTGATTGTGTATGTTGATAGGGTGGGGGATGATGCACGATTGAGAGTTATTTATAGTAATGAAACAGAAAGCAATTTGCTGGTTCATTCACTACAAAGGGCGCTTTATAAAGATAAGTCAGGTCGTCGAATTACAAAAAGGGGTAATTAAATGGCTGGGTACAAAATTAGATCATTGGGTGGAGGTGAACCTCACCCTGATTATCGCGGCTGGAGGGGGTTTTTAGACACCACCGATATAAGAGACACCCATGATGGTGTAATTTTTTACGGTAAAAATAATTGCAATTATATCCTATTCCCAACGGGGGAAGTGTTAGAAAATTATGGTTATCATGGAGCAAACAGAATGCGAGATATCCGAGAGTTTGGGTGGAAAACCGTATTAGACTGCGCCAGAACAAGGCATAAAGAAAGATTGGAATTGTGCGAATTATGCGGATATAAAAATGTTTTAGGCAAATAAAAAACTAGCCCGCTTCACGCGGGTTTTTTTATGACTGATCTAGCAGAACACCGGCAGTTTATCAATTCGCCAGGATAGATATATTTCCCGCTGATTAAACAGCCTTCGCTAACTTTGTATTCCTTACGATGAGCAGCAACATGATCGGGGCGTGGTTGTTTTCCAGCGTGGGAGTGCATCCAGATAGCGGTATCAATTCCCAACTCTGTTTGCCGTGTTTTTTGGATGACGCCGTTCAATTTATTGGATTGGTCACGCGCTATCAGCACCGCCCGCTTTCGCGTTGAATGTCCCAATGCTTCAATCTGATCGGCCATGCTTTTTAGGTCACGCCCTTTTTCATAATTTCTCACGACGATATCTTCAATTTTCCCAAAATACTCTTTTGGAATACTTTTAATAAGCCCCACGTTTTCCGCAATAGCGCCGTTTATAGCCATTTTAATTTGTGGGGTTACGTGAAAGTCCACCGCCCACCCAACATCCTTTAGCGCGCTTCTAAATGCCTTATCTGTCGCATTCCCTTGCGCTTGCATATATTTCTCTGCAAGAATTGGCGCGTTAGTATCGAACCGTGTGATCCACTTTTTCGCAAATTCCGAGAATTTACGCTTCAAAAAAGAAATGGATTGGATTGCTTGATTTAAAATATCGCTATCGGTGGCTAACTGATTACTTTCAACATCCGCTACCATTTCTTTTATTAGCGTATTTATAGCGTGATAATATGCTTGTTGTATTCCAAGATTACAATGAATTGAGCGAACTATTTTCATTTTGCAAAGTTTCTTGTGGTTTATTAATAATCAAGTCCGAATCAATTCCATTAAAAATCCCTTCTTTATCTCTAGCAATCCTACCCCTTTCTTCTGTTGTATCTAAAACCCCTCGGTCAATATACAACGAAGCGCATTGAGCGTCTGATAATCTAATTTGTGCTTTGTCCTTTTCATCAATTTGACGCAACGGACAAAATTCAAAACTAATTGCTGGATTGATGTAACCAAATAATGATAATTGAGCAATATTCACAACTATTTCTATTGAGTGTCTATAAAATGCTTCTTGGGTTGCTGATATCCAGTCATACCATGCCCTTATTTCCCCATCGCTCGACGCATTAAGTCCGCTTGGAGAAATACCAGTCAAAATCATTGCTGGCATTCTACTAACAGCGCACATATGCTCCTGTGCTTGTGCTTGTAATTCATGTAAACCAGACAGCGGCACCGCAATTTGTTCTAAAGATTCTCTCTCTTTATCGAATAAGAAAAGTCCGCGATTGCTTCGAGTTTTTGCAAATAATTCAGCTCGCGCCCACAATGATTTTCCTGTCTCCTCCTCATTCCCAAATAATACTTGAGACATATCGGTAGAAAGAGATATAATAGAGAAATTATTCACTAAGTCCGCTATTGCTTGACGTGTTCGTAACCAATTTTCGACATAAGGTTCTGCTAATTGACTAAGTGAAATTCCACTAAAATTGAATGCTGGCTTAAGCATGTCAGGTAATTCACGGGTAATGATTGTCAATAATCGTGACGCATGTACACGCTGTCCAAGCATGAACCACTTAGTGGGTTTATAAAAATCAGGCGCGGAGGGGTCAATTGCGTTGTAAACGTTAGGAGTTGTCCACATTGGCTCAATGGCCTGTACTCGCGCCAAACTTCCTTTTTTAATCGTTCTGCTATCCAAAATTAAAGGGGCATCTCTATCATCACCTTTTATTTCAATAAATATCTGGCCTCGGCCAAATAAACTATCGTGCTCGGCGGCGGTGCGTATTGCATTTCTAAGCCCAATGCGTTCTATTTCTTTTTCAAGTAAAATAATTTGTTTGCTTGTTATTTCCCCGCCGTCCTCTGTACTTGTAAATCTAATCCATTCACGCGTCAATTCAGTTGATAAAGTTGATGCAAATGCACGATATTCCGCTCTCGT
>Ga0265595_1000810_pt1 | contig 26318 bp, 25 predicted proteins | sample saktaG_15_FD_190148 | JGI IMG/M metagenome (GOLD analysis project Ga0265595, IMG submission 190148) | Saline water microbial communities from Sakinaw Lake, British Columbia, Canada - sak_2013_06_06_50m | ecosystem: Environmental > Aquatic > Non-marine Saline and Alkaline > Saline ...
CCCAGGGGCGACTTCTCCACCCTCCCGGCGCGCTTCAATGAGATTACTACGTCGGAGGGCAAATGGATACAGGCGTACTGGAAAAGTGATGCGATGGTCTTGGTTATAATGCGGCAATGGATACTTCGCATAACACTGCTTGTTCGTGGCCCGGGCTGAATATCTACTCGCTGATTATATTACTTTTTAAGCTTTTCTATAACTGCATCTGCGACCTGGGACGTGCCGGCGCTGGGCTCGTTGCGGTCCCTGCGCAGGTCATAGGTAACATTCTTCCCTTCTGAGATCACCGCGCTAATGGCTGCCTCCATCCTGTCGGCCGCCGATTGTTCTTCGAGATACCTCAGCATCAGCACGGCCGAGAGCATCTGTGCCATAGGGCTGACCTTGTTAAGGCCGGTGTATTTGGGGGCGCTGCCATGGGTAGGCTCGAATATGGCCAGGCCATCGCCGATGTTGGCGCCGGGAGCCAACCCTAGTCCACCCACCAGTCCCGCGCAAAGGTCCGAGATGATGTCACCGTAGAGGTTGGGCAGCACCAGTGTATCGAAACGCTGCGGGTTCCTCACCAGCTGCATGCACAGGGCGTCAACCAGGATCTCTTCGTACTCAATTTCCGGATACGCTTTGGCCACTTCCCTGGCGGTGGACAGGAATAATCCATCGGTATACTTGAGGATATTGGCCTTGGTTACGGCAGATACTTTCTTGCGCCCGTATTTGCGCGCGTAATCGAAGGCATATTTTACAATACGGCGGGACCCCTGCTCCGAAATGGTCTTTATGCTGAACCCCGAATTCCTTTCCAGGCTGCCCTTGAAATCCTGCATGATCAAATCGTACAGCTTTGCGGCCTCAGGCGTGCCCCTGGCGAACTCAATACCGATATACAGGTCCTCCGTGTTCTCCCTGACAATCACCAGATCAATGCCATGGTAAAGTGTGGTTACCACGCCAGGGTAGCTTTTGCAGGGGCGCAGGCATGCATACAGGTCAAGCTGCTTGCGCAGCGCCACGTTCACGCTGCGGAAACCCTTGCCGATGGGAGTGGTAACGGGTCCCTTGAGGGCGACCTTGTTCCTCCTTATGGATTCGAGAGTCGCATCGGGCAGCGGCGTCCCGTATTTCTCGACAGCTGCCTCGCCTACGGTATGGACCTCCCATTCGAAGGCGACGCCGGTAGCTGCCAGTACGCGTGTGGTGGCCTTTGTTATCTCGGGACCGATGCCGTCGCCTGGAAGCAGTGTAACGCGGTAAGTCATTTTACATAACCTCTCTAGTCAGCCCTTTTTCAAAGCTTTAAGTCGCCGTGCCTGTTGATGTAGGGGATAAGCCCTCCCTCGTTTAAAATGTTCAACATGGCGGGCGGTATCCTGGTGAAACTGTAGCTCTCGTTCCGGGTGATGTTGCGGATCAGGCCTTCGTCCAGGCTGATTTCGAGGATGTCGCCCTCGGCGATTTTATCGGTCTGGCAGATCAGGGCTGGCAGGCCCTGGTTGATGGCATTCCTGAAGAAGATGCGTGCGAAAGACTTTGCAAGTATGGCGCTCACGCCTGCCATCTTTATCACAAGCGGGGCATGTTCCCGGCTGGACCCCAGGCCGAAGTTTGACCCGGCCACGATGAAATCTCCGGTCTTAACCAGTTTCACGAAGTCGGGGTTGGCATCCTCCATGGCGTGCTTGGCCAACTCCGGCAGGTTGCTGCGCAGGTGAGCGTATTTTCCGGCTATGATCAGGTCGGTGGATATGCCGTCACCGAATTTAAAGGCCCTTCCTTTGTGAATAGGTTGTGCCATTACAGCGCCTCTCTTGGATCGGTTATCCTGCCCGTTAGAGCCGAAGCCGCTGCCGTAGCTGTGCTTGCCAGGTATATTAAGCCCTCGGGATTGCCCATGCGTCCCTTGAAGTTGCGGTTAGCGGTGGACAGGCAAACCTCCCCGTCCCCCAGCACACCCTGGTGCAACCCCAGGCATCCCGCGCACCCGGGGGGCAGTATGATGCCCCCGGCCTCGATAATAGCCTGGATATGGCCTGCTTTGATGGACTCGGCGTATATCTTGCTGGAAGCTGGACAGACGATCAGCCTGATCCCGGATCGAACCTTTTTATTTTTCAAGATGGAGGCCGCTTGCGCCATGTCCTCCAGCCGACCGTTAGTGCAGGTGCCGATGAAAACCTGGTGCACGCGGATTTCGCCCAGAGACCCGGCCGTTGCGGTATTGTCAACAGCATGGGGCATGGCTACCATTGGCTCCAACTGGTCGGCCGCCACCGTGATCATACGCTCGTAAACGGCGTCGGCGTCCGCAGCTATGGGGATGTATTCCTTCCTTCTTCCCTGGAGCTTAAGGTATTTCTCGGTGACTTTGTCGGAGCGGAAGAGGCCGACCTTGGCGCCGGCCTCGACGGCCATATTTGAGACCGTCAGCCTCTGCCAGACGGGCATATCATCCGCCGCGCTGCCAGTAAACTCCAGCGCCTTGTAGGTGGCGCCGTCGGCCCCGATCATGCCGATCAGATAAAGGACCAGGTCCTTGGCGCCCACGCCTCTGGAGAATTTCCCTGTCACCTCTATACCGATCGTCTCCGGAACTCTGAGCCATGTCTTGCCCAGCGACATGGCTACCGCCACATCGCTTGATCCCATACCGGTGGCGAACGCGCCCAGCGCGCCGGCGGTAACGGTGTGGGAATCGGCCCCGACTATGATGTCGCCGGGCCTGGCCAGCCGCTCGGCCACGATCTGGTGGCAGACGCCGCTGCCAGCATCGAAAAGCAGGCAGCCGGTCTCGGCCGCGAATTCCCTGATAAAGATGTGGTCGTTGGAAAGCTGGCGGTTGGGGCTGGGACTGGCATGGTCGATGAAAAGGGCCGTCCTGTGGGGTGCAGCCAGGGTCTGTTTCTTGCCGGACTTGAATTGCCTTATAGTGAGGGGCCCAGTCGTGTCCTGCACAAACACCAGGTCGACGGGGCAAATTACGATGTCTCCCGCCCTGGCATCGCTGCCGGATTTGACGCTTAATATCTTTTCACTGATCGTTTTGCCCATGCAAATGAATCCTCAAGCATCGCCTTTTTAAGATTATTAGAGTGTATATTTTAACATAATTGATTTTGACTGGCTTACCTAGCGCGCCTTCGCTGCGCTGCCGAGGATTGCGCGCATGCGCTTTCGGTCAAACAATTTTGAAGGTTTACATTTCTGCGGAAACCGCTTATTATACTGAGGTCAATGACCAAAGTATAGAATTTGACCGATTAATCAAACTGCTGACGGGTGAAAAAGCTGAATGAGGAGAAGTTGAACATGAGCGACGAAAAAGCGGCTGCCGGCGAATATTCCCTATCCAGCGGGCAACGTACCTACATTTTTGTGCTACTGTTTTTACTTTATTTCTTTGATGTCGTTGACAGGTACATGGTGTCGTCGATGTTCCCCTATATCCAGAAGGAATGGGGACTGACCGACATGCAGAGCGGGCTATTGGTTTCAACGGTATACTGGTCGATCCTGATACTCGTATTCCCCGCCTCGATAATTATCGACCGCTGGAGCCGCAGAAAAACCATAAGCATTATGGCTGTTGGTTGGAGCATAGCTTCCATGGCGTGCGCATTCGTGGGCAACTTCGGCCAGCTATTTACAGCCAGGACGTTTTTGGGTATTGGTGAGGCAGGTTATGCGGCCGGAGGCACTGCCATGATCACCGGGCTTTATCCTGTAGAGAAGCGCGCTCGCATGATGGGTATATTCAACGCATCCATCCCGCTTGCCACTGCGGTTGCCATAGCCGTGGGCGGCGTAATTGCGACACACCTCGGCTGGCGCGCCGCGTTCGGCCTGACAGCGCTTCCGGGTTTAATCGTAGCGATCATGTTCTTTTTCATCAAAGACTATAAGACGGTTGACCTGGTGAAAACCATTAAAGCAGGCGCCGACATATCTGCCAGGGTTAAAATGAAGGCGGCAGACGCCGCCAGGGAATTTGTGCGGACGCCATCTCTTATTTTTACCTATCTGGGTATGGGTGGTGTGCAATTTGTGGCGGTGGCCCTCATAACATGGCTGCCCACCTATTTTAACCGCACGGCCGGCATCCCAATGGACCAGGCCGGCTTGAAGGCAGGTGCGGTCATGCTGCTTGCCATTATCGGTGCGCCCCTGGGTGGTTTCCTGTCCGACCTGTGGGTGAAGAAAAAGATAGATTCACGGCTAATTTTTGCGTCAATAACCACAATTATAACTGCGGTATTCGCTTTTGCAGCATTCTACCTGTTTGAAGGCAATATTCAATATGTCGTTCTCTTGTTGATGGGCGTAAGCATTATTGCTTTTATACCGGCAGCAGCCGCTACCACTCAGGAAGTGATACATCCCGGACTGAGGGCTATTTCATCCGGTCTGTCTGTTGTCGCTACCAGTTTAATCGGCGGGTCTCTGGCTCCCATAGTAATAGGAGCGATCTCCGATACCGCGGGCATTCAGACTGCTATGATGGTATTGCCGGCCTTCCTGGTTGTGGCTGCCGCGCTCTTTTTTGCAGGTTCATTTTTCTTTATGAAGGACTACAACAAGGTAGAAAAAATACAGCTCCAGCCGGAGTCCTGAAGAAGCAACGGTTGGACCATTGAGCGCTTAAGGGAAGCAATCAATGCCATCGTGCTTAGGCTCAGTCCAATCCCCAGAAACGCGCGGCATTTTCCGAGAAAATCATCTTCCTGACTTTATTGTCACCTTCGGTAGCCAAAAGCAGCCTTGACAGAAGGGAGGCGACAGCGAAGAACGGCCAATCTGAGCCGAACATGAGCCTTTCCGGTCCCAGTTCCTTAATCATGGTGCGGATATTTTCCACACCCTGTCCCTGTACATCCAACCATACATTCTTATTTTCCCTGGCAAGATTTATAGCCAGGTCATTCTGTAGCCCGCCGGAATGGCAAAGAACCCAACGGAGGGATGGAAAGGCCTGCACCGGCTCAACAAAATTGTGTATATCAGCATGCCGCCCCGTGTATCCCATCGTTTTCCCCGGATCGGCGCTCTCTTTTCCTACAAGGCCGCAATGGGGGAGTAGGGGAAGCCCGAGTTGAGCGCATTCCTCGTAGAAGGCCCAGGCCAGGTGGTCATTGGGTGTGAACAGCGCCATATTAGGATGTACCTTTATTCCCTTTACGCCCTTGAGTTTCAGCTGCTTAATCCTTTCTATGGCATCCGGCAGGGTTGGTTTAACTGCGCCGCACAGGATGAAGCGGTCTTTTTTACCCGATTTCTCTATTGAATCCAGATACCATTCCGTCATATCGTCGCCATACGGGAACCCGTACGCAAGCGGCAAAACCACTGCCTTATCTATGTGCAAAAGGTCCATTTCCGCAATTAAATTCGGAATGGTGTGCGTCGTGGTCCAGGCGCTGCCCTCCGGTGTGAGCTGCATTAAAAGGCTCTGCGTCATATTGCTCACGTCCTGTTCAGTGTTGTTCTGTCCCATGTAGTTGTTCATCCGGATGGGGCTATTTTTATCGAGGAAATACCTCGTTTCCGGTTGCCTTAACAGCAGGTCGGGTTTCGGACCCGCCAGCGCGTTGGTAGCAAAATGTACATGGCCGTCGATGCCTCCATCCAAACCGTCCACGGTCAGTTTGAGTAAACCATCGTTGGTCCACTCAAAATAGGGCAGTTCTGCCAGACTTCTGAGCCCGGCGAAGGTGCGTTGCTCTAACATACCGGCTTTTTTCATATCGTCTTTCATAAGTATCTCCTTATTCTACAATCGGATGAGCTTTTATTGCTTCCAATGCACTGACATTCGCTCACAATAATGGGACTTTACTTATAGATGCGCAGCTTCGGTATATTCATAGCCAACCTCACTCTGTCGCCCTGGCAAAAATTGATACGACAAGCAATTCAACAATTAAATAATACTATGGTCAATGACCACGGTCAAATATATAAAAGTGAATAAATATGATTTACCGTCGTTGATTATTGCATACATGCCTGCGATTGCGCGTGTTATTTATTGAATAAAGGCTTATATACAGATAGAATAAGGTAGAGTGCTGTAGGAATTATTATGCGTACGACCAAGCTTACAGAACGTAAAAAAAAGGCGATGACCACTCATCAGAAAATCTACAGGACTGCCCTGAAGCTGTTTGAGAAGGAAGGGTTTGATAAGGTCACGGTCGACCAAGTATGTAAAAAGGCCGGCGTTTCAAAAGGGACTTTCTACGTTTATTTCAGGTCCAAGGAACAGGTTGTCCTCGATCTGTTTTCCACGACGGATAAGATGTACGATGACTTTGTCGCGAACGAATTGGCATCAGTCAGCGATCCTATGGAGAAATTAATCCTGCTGGTAAGGAAAGCCCTGAGCTATACCGTCGAAAAGGGACCCGACCTGATGGAAGTCTCATACCGGGCCAGGGCATCATTACACAGGAGCGGCAAGTTACGCCTCACTGAAAGCAGGGCGATATACAGAATCGTGATCAAATTGGTCGAGGAGGCCCATCGTCGGGGGTATATTCGCAAAGACCTGAGTGCAAATGAAGTAGCACCATTGCTTATCAGGACTTTCGAAGGTTTAATTCATGACTGGTGCATGGAAAATGGCAGTTACGACCTCATCGGTGAGACTGAAAAAGCCATCACGATATTACGTAATGGGCTTAGGCCCGGCTGATATTTATGCAGGTGCCGGGAATAATGCGTTGCGGGAACAGCCTTTTCAAATGGGGTGGAGTCACCTATATCATGGGCATTATTAATCTGTCTCCAGATTCTTTTTCGGGAGACGGGTGCCAGTCTTTGAATGCAGCCAGGCAGAGGGCGCTGCAGATGGTTGAGGACGGCGCGGACATTATCGATGTGGGTGGCGAATCCACACGGCCGGATGCAAAACCCGTATCTGTGGACGAGGAATTACAGAGGGTCATACCGTTTATCAGCAGTATCGCAGCGCGGATCCGGGCGCCGGTCAGCATTGATACCTATAAGTGTGAAGTTGCTTCACGGGCTCTGGAGTCCGGCGCCTGCATGATCAATGATGTCTCCGGCTATAGGATGCAGCCAGGCATATTTAAACTGGCGGCCCAAGCCGATGTGCCCATCGTGCTTACCAGCAATCAGCGGGGACAAAAGGTCGGCGATATGATCGAAGCTGTTATATCGCAACTCAAGGATTTAATTGAATCTGCAATAAATGCCGGCGTCAGGCGGGAGAATATAATAGTCGATCCCGGCATAGGGTTCGGCAAGACTGTGGAACAGAACCTTGAGATAGTCAGGCGATTGGATGAGTTGAAGGTGCTGGGACAGCCGGTGCTGCTGGGTACCTCGCGCAAGTCTTTTATCGCCGCTGTAGCCGGTCCCTCGCCGGAGGAGCGTGCGCTGGGCACGGCTGCTTCAATAGCCATAGGCATCAGCAGGGGCGCCGATATTGTGCGGGTGCACGATGTAAAGCAGATGAAGCTGATCTGCCGTATGAGCGATGCCATCGCAGGGAGGGCTGCAGCTGAATGACCGTGGCATATATCGGGCTGGGGTCGAATATGGGAGACCGGGAGTCCAACCTGGCAAGGGCCGTCCGCCTGCTGTCGCAAAGCTTCCCCGTGCCGGCGGCTTCATCGGTTTACCTGACTGAGCCGGAGGGATATAAAGACCAGCCGGACTACCTCAACAGCGTGGTCTGTGTGGATACAGAAGCCGCAGCGGCTGATCTGCTTAAGGAATTGAATGGCATCGAAATGCAGATGGGCAGGCGGCGGTCTTTCGCCGGTGCACCGCGCGTGATAGACCTGGACCTGCTTCTCTTCGATGGAGCTATAATTAATCAGCCGGGACTGGAGGTACCTCACCCGCGCCTCCATTCCCGGGCATTTGTACTGGTACCAATGGCGGAGATTGCGCCCGATGTCGTTCACCCTGTTTTACATAAGACCATGAAGGAATTGCTGGCGGGATTAGCGCCTGGCTACAGGGTAGAGAAGTGGGAGCATAATAAAGTCGAGAGGTCAGGTTGAATATGTATATGATCGCTGTCGAGAAGAGCTTTGACGCCGCCCACTACCTGCGCGGATATGGCGGGAAGTGCGAGAAGCTCCACGGACACAGGTTCAAGGTAGTGGTAAGGGTAAAGTGCCGGGAGCTGAACGAAGTTGGGCTGGCCTACGATTTTACAGTCTTGAAGAGCCAGGTAATGGAGGTGCTCAGCAGGTACGATCACCAGTGCCTGAACGAAATCAATCCCTTCGATAAGGTCAACCCGTCGTCGGAGAACATTGCATCCAACATCTATAGTAGCCTGGCGCCATTGTTCAAGGGGGATATAGGCATGGACAGCGTGGAGGTCTGGGAATCGCCTGAATCGTGCGCCCTCTACAGACCCGGATAAAATCTCAGGTGTTCGTATCGGGCGGCAGCAGGTTGGGGATGCTGTCCTTAATTTGGTACGTGTAGTTGCATTTAACGCAGAAAAGCGTGCCGGTGATTATCTCCACGTCGTTTTTTTCAGCGATCTTGAGGACCAGGGGTCCCTTGCACACCGGGCAGACGATGATCTCCATTATCGTTTCTTTCATTTTATTAACCTTTTTTCTTTAGTAAGCTGATTTGATAATGCGCCGCCTGAACGAATTGCCCCGTGTGCTTATTCTAACATATCCGGCGTGTATCGGGACTCTCAGTCCGACCAGTAGCTTTCCTTGTTCTTGAAAAGGGGTGAAATCACCTTGAACTCGGGTATGCCCGCCCTCTGCAGCAACTGGAAAACTGCTATCTCGGTGGTTGTGATGACGGCGCCCGCGTCCCGCATGTATTTCAATGCGCTTTTCCAGTCGGTCTTATACCTTGAGCATATGGCGTCGCTGATGACATGGACGTAGTATCCCTGCGCAACCAGGTCGACCACCGACTGCAGCACGCAGACGTGCGACTCGATGCCGGCCACCAGTACGTACTTCTTATTCAATCCCGGGAAAGTTTTTGAGAAGACAGGGTCCCCCCAACAACTGAAGCTCAGCTTGTCGATGGGCTTATACTGCTCTTTCAGCCTGGCTTTGACGGGCTCCACGGTATTCCCCAGCCCTTTGCTGTACTGCTCGGTAACGACCACGGGGACTTTCATAGTTTCACATGACGTAACCATCAGGTTCACGTTGTTTTCGCATACGGCGTAGACATCTTTTTTCATGGCTACGGCAAGGTTGCTCTGAAAGTCGATCAGCAGGAAAACCGCGTTGGCCGCATCCAGCCTGTATTTATCCATACCGTTGAAGCCCTCCCGGATTAAAAAAAATACCTGCTGATATTACCGAGGAAAGGCCTGCCGTGTCAAAACCGTACTATTTGCCCGTCCGCGTATGTTTAAGATATTATTCGTCAAGGGTTATAGAACAATTAATCACCGACGGGTTAATAGAGGAGAGGTTATTATGGCGATTGAACATGTAAGCGGTAAAAATGCCGGGAAATTGATACTCTATGCGCTGAGCACCTGCATCTGGTGCAGGAAAACCAGGCAGTTGTTGAACGACCTGGGCGTGGAGTACGATTATTTGTATGTCGACCTGCTGCAGGATCAGGAGAAGGAGCAGACGATTGCATTGATAGAAAAATGGAACCCGGATTGCTCGTTCCCGACGCTGGTGATAGATGACAGCAAGTGCATCATCGGTTTCAAGGAAAAAGAGATCAGGGAGGCCCTCACGCTGTGAGTGCAGATCAGTCCGTAACACCTGCCGAAATCGAAAAGGCTTACCAATCAATCAAGAAGGACGCCGAGGCAGGGGGATACCATGTTAACCCGGACGCGGAATTCGCCCGCGGCCTGGTGAGCGGCCTGCTGGTCAACCAGCGGAGATACGGTTACCAGTCCTGCCCCTGCCGCCTGGCCAGTGGAAAGAAGGATGAAGACCTGGACATCGTATGCCCCTGCGACTACAGGGACCAGGACGTGGCCGAGTTCGGCGCCTGCTACTGCGCGCTGTATGTATCCCGGGAGGTGCTGGACGGCAAGCGGGAATTGACATCCATACCGGAGAGGAGGCCGCCTCGCTCGCTGCGCAAGAAGGCTGCATTAAACGTACTCACAGGACCACTACAGGTGCCAATGCCGGTGTGGCGCTGCAAAGTATGCGGCTACCTCTGTGCCCGCGAAGGCCCGCCCGAGATATGTCCCATATGCAAAGCTAAGAAGGAAAGGTTCGAACGATTTCTCTAGCTATCAATCCTGCCCGGTTCGTATCCTAGAGGCTTTTCGTGCTCCACAGACGGCCGGATTTCACCGCGTAATAGACAACTATGAGTGCTATGCCGCAGAGCAGGATAACTCCGCCGTATATAATCAGTACATTGTTGTAGTCTCCGACCATTCTCAGCAGCCAGGTCTGAATTATGGGTGGCAGGTTAAACTGTGATATTGCCGGTCTGCCGAGGCTACTGACGATTAAGGCGATGAAATACTGTAAAGCCCCGCAGATAGCAAGGATCAGGCCCAGTTCGCCTGAGATAAATCCGGGCTTGCGGGCGATGAGTTTGATGGCAACGATCAGCGCCAGAATGAATATTATCAGCGGGATATAGATGGTGTCGGCGGTAACAGCGATGTCTTTTAAAGCAGCCACTTGCTCGAGCATGTCGAAATAACCGTTTATCTGGTCGACGTCGGTATATTTCTTTATTGAGTCCGTACTGATGCCCAGCGCTGCCAAGGCCGGGCTCAAGCCAGGCAGGTCTATAATGGCCTGGAACTGAGAGGCCATATCGTCGAACAGCGGTCTCTGTGCCGTCGCTGTCTCCAGCAACTTACCTTTCTCCAGCCTGTCCAGGAGAAAAGCGTACGTATTCCGGACATATGACCGCAATTGATCTTTAATCTGTGGTTCTAAATTAATGATCAGCAGTCCCATGGCTTTTGCCGACACCGGGTTCCCGGGCGCCACGTTGGTTTTGAGCCAATCATGCGCCAGGGCCGGCACGTCGATATCGTCCACATATGAAGCGATGCAATCGGGGTTAAACACTGTTTGCTGAAGTGCCAGTATCGGCCCGAACGAAAAAAGCGAAATAAACAATAAGATACCCAGGAAAATCAGCAGTAGCCGCTTGCCGGACGATACTGCGGGTGCATTAATAAAATAGCCTGTAAACGATCCCTTCATCTTTGTTTCCTCCCATGCATTCTATAAAAAGAATATCCCAGTGAAGGTTAAGTGCTGAAAATTGTATCACCGGCTTGAAGCATTGCCAATTATTTGAATTGATAAGGGGCCCTGTATGCGATAAGATATCACAGCCCTCAATGAATACCCTTGGCAAAAACTACGAGCTAAACAGGCTTGCCTGGCTGCAAAGACAGGGCTCAGTCTATTTCCCTTTCTGGGACATGGTATTTAAGTACCCGCCCCTGGCCTGTTACAACGCCCTGCTGAAGCTAAAGGCGAGGCTGTTCAACACATGTATCATACATACCATAGGGGACAGCCATGTAATGCCCTTCATTTACCGCTGCCCCTTCCTGGTACACCATATATCACAGGCCACGGCCCACAACCTGGTCAAGCCCGGCAGCTTCACCAGGTCATCTGAGTACCTGGCCTTCTTCCTCACGCGGGTGAATAAGCAAAGGGACGTCGTATTTTTAGTCTTCGGCGAGATAGATGCCAGGGTACACATCTATTTGCAGTACGGCAAAAGCGGCAAGACCGTCAGCCTGGAGACCCTGATCGATAACACCGTGGCTAGATACGGACTGGCTGCACAACGTATCAAGGAACAGGGTTATGCCGTATGCATCCACGGCATACCGCCAGCGGCCAGCAAGGAATTCATTACGGCACTTCCCTTTGCGGGCAAACCACGGGAACGCAGCGAGATTTCCAGAATATTCAACGAAAGACTCAGGGCTTTCTGCCGGACTATCGACGTTCCTTATATAGATATACAGTCGATAGCGTCAGACAGTAACGGCTTCATCAAGAAGTATTACCTGGCGGATGAAGTCCACTGCAATAGCAGGATCGTGCCCTTCGCAAGGAAAGCCATAAAAGACGCTTTCAGGGGAAGCAGGAAATTTTAGTAGAGCTGTGAAGTGTGAAAACAGGGGCCGGAACTGAAACCGTATTCCGGCCCCCGCTATTTAGATCTTTATGCCCGCTATCTTTTTGACCATATTTTTGCGGGCTTGGATATCGTACTGGGTGGTAATGGCGATGCTCTCCATAACAGGTGAGCCGCCTCCGTGGAACCCTCCGACCTGTGCGACGCCGCCGCTGGACGAGCAGAGTATGTCACCCACGTGCATCCACAGCTTGATGGCGTCATCCACATTAACATCCGGGTTGCGCATGGTGTACTTCTCCAGCAGCGCCCTGGTCTCGGGATTGAGGAAATCGCCTTCGTGCGGGAAGGTGGCGGGTATGCCGCCCGCCACGTCGCAGAGTATCTCAGCCTCGCGGTAGACCGATTCACCGGTAAGACAGCGCCCAACATTACAGTATATCGAGTTGGGGATGAAGCTGCCGGGGCCGTAGGGAACAAAGCCCATACCGGGCATATAGACCTCAGGTTTGCCCAGCTCGGAGGCAGTGAAGCCGGCGGCGTAGCCGAGTTCGGATACCATGATCAGCTCGGCCAGCTTCTCCCTGACATGCCCGGCCTTTTGAATACCGTTATACTCAGCGGCCAGCGCCACCGTTCCCAGCATGAGATCGCCGATAGCCGGCTTGCAACCCGAATAGCTGTGTCGATGGAAGAGGGCGAAAAGCAGCGCCCCCACCGCGCCATGAATGGTCTCGCCGGCCAGGAATACTCTATCCCAGGGGATAAACACTTTATCAAAGATGGTGTATGAGTCGGTGGCGCCCTGCATGAATCCCTTTTTGTAATGCGTGCGCTGCCTCAGATTGTGTATGGTCACGACCTGCTTGATGCCCTCCCAGTCGCCCGGGATGGCGAAGGCTACCGCCCAGTCCTTTTCTTCGGGGAGCAGCGAGCGAGTAGGGACGACAATGATCTCGTCGGCTACTGATGCTTCGGAGTTATGCAGCTTACAACCCTGTACCACGATGCCGTCGCTCTTCCTTTCGATGATCCTTACATAGAGGTCGAGGTCCTTCTGCTGGCTTGGCCTCTTCATCCTGTCGCCTTTCACGTCGGTCTGCGCACAGCAGCCCATAAGGTCGTTATTCTGAAAGTGTTCGAGCCATTTGAGAAAATTCTTGTGATACTCGGTAGCGCCCTTGTTCTGCTTGTCAGCCTCGAACGATATAGCGTTGCAGGCGTTGGCCCCGTCGATGCCCATGCAGCGTTGTATGCAGCCGCCCACCTGCTGGCAGACAGCGCGGGTCATATCCTGCTTCTTGTGCAGGTCATCCTTGCTCTGGTGGATGTGGGTGAAGCGGTTGATGGTTTTGCCCGTGATGTGGCTCTTGGCCAGCATCAAGTCCTGTAAACTGGGGTCCTGGGCGAAATCGTAAGTCGACCCGGTGGTATTGATCGTATCCATCTGCAACTCGTCGGTACGGTCGATCAGGTGGCCGTCGTAATAAACGTTGCGGCGCATCTTGCTCAGCCTCTCGATGTACTGTTTCTTGGTACTGAGAGTATCCGCTTTAGGCTTGCTGTTTGTAGTCATAATACCTCCTGTCTTCAAGTTAATATATTAGCATGCCTGCCATCTCCTGCCAAAGGCGAGAACAATCTATTGTGTTGATGTATAATTACTTCGGCTTTCAGCATACATTTTCCGCATGATTTGAGGCTGCTGCCACAGGCGGCAGATATGCGATGGGCAGGCTTATTAAAAGTCTCGGAGGTTTTTCAGATGGGCGGCCAGGATGAGTTTCTGAATTACATAGGGGGCAAGTGGCTCCCGTCGAAATCCAGCGAGATACAGGATGTAATTAACCCGGCTACCGCAGAGGTGCTGGGCCAGGTCCGTCTTTCTACGGTTGATGAGATGGCCGGTGCAGCGGATGCCGCCGCCGCCGCTTTCCCATCCTGGCGCAGGACACCGGCTACAGAGCGTGTACAGCACTTTTTCAAGCTGAAAAACCTGCTGGAGGAGCATTTCCAGGACCTGTCTCGTACCATTACCATGGAATGCGGCAAGACCCTGGACGAGGCGCGTGGTGAGATGCGCCGTTTGATCGAGAACGTTGAGGTTGCCTGCGGCATACCTCAACTGATGCAGGGATATAATTCCGAGGATATTGCACGGGGAATAGATGAGATTATGATCAGGCAACCGGTGGGGGTATGCGCCGTAATCGCCCCGTTCAATTTCCCGGGCATGGTACCTTTCTGGTTTTTGCCTTATGCCGTTGCCTGCGGTAACACGTATATAGTCAAACCGTCGGAAAAGGTACCCTGCACCTTTCAGAAGATCATTGGTCTGGTGGAGCAGGCCGGATTTCCTCCGGGTGTACTCAATCTTGTAAACGGGGCCAGGGATGCGGTGGACGGCATCCTGGATAGTCAGGCCGTGCGCGCCGTGAGCTTTGTGGGCTCAACACAGGTGGCTAAATACGTTTACAGCCGCGCCACGGCCGCCGGCAAGCGGGCACAGTGCCAGGGTGGGGCCAAGAACCCGCTGGTTATCATGCCAGATGCGGATATGGAGATGGCGGCGCGTATCACGGCTGACAGCGCATTCGGCTGTGCCGGTCAGCGCTGCCTGGCGGGTTCACTGGTCATTACGGTGGGAGAGGCTAAAGGTGCTTTTACGCAAGCCATAGTGGAGGCTGCTATGACTCGTACCGTGGGGTATGGCCTGGATGAGAAGGTACAGATGGGGCCGGTCATATCGCAGCAGAGCAGAGGCAGGATAGAACATTTTATCGGGCAGGGTGAAAAAGAGGGCGCGCGCGTATTGGCCGGCGGCCGGGGCACAGTCATCAAGGGTTACGAACGCGGCAGTTTTGTACGTCCCACTGTGCTGGATAATGTACCCCCGCAGGGCGAGGTCGCCACTACCGAGATATTCGGTCCGGTGCTGGGATTGATGCACGTTGACAGCATTGACGATGCAATAAAGCTGGTCAACAGCGGACGCTACGGCAATATGGCCTGTATATTTACGGGCAGCGGCGCTGCTGCCAGGAAATTTCGTTTCGAGGCTGAGGTCGGAAATATGGGGATCAATATCGGCATAGCGGCGCCCATGGCCTTTTTCCCCTTTAGCGGATGGAAAGACAGTCATTTCGGCGACCTGCACGGCCAGAGCCTGGACGCAGTGGAATTTTTTACTCAGAAAAAAGTTGTGGCTGAACGCTGGCCTAAAGAATGGTCGCGCAGATTCTGACGGACGCCGCATAGACAAAGGAGATATTACAGACAGTGATTTACGAAGAGATAAACTCGGCTCGCAGGGGTCGCACTGCGGCTATTGCTAAATTTGGGAGCCTGGATGCTGCGCTGGTCAGCGACGGCTTTAACCGCCGTCATGATCTTACCGTGACCGAGGCGGTTGTCCTGGGACTGTTGAGGCAGAACGTTCGCACCTATTTCGCAGTGTTCGGGCACGGCAGCACCGTTGTTGCCGAAGTGTTGCGGACCTACCAGGAGTCCGGCCTGGTCAGCGTATTCAATGTACGCAATGAAGTTGAGGCTTCGCACGCCGCCACCGCCCTGCGTTGGGCTACGGGCAAGAAGGCGGCGGTCGTAACGTCCATAGGCCCGGGCGCGTTGCATGCTATGGCCGCCTCGCTGGTGCCGGCCTCGGACGGAATCGGGGTATGGTATATCATGGGCGACGAGACCACCGAGGACGAGGGTCTCAATATGCAGCAGATACCTAAATATGAGCAGGGACTTTTCCTGCGCCTGTGTTCCACCATGGGGCACGCATATTCGCTGCATACTCCTCTGGCTGTATCTTCGGCTCTGCGTCGTGGCCAGGCCGTCGTCGACCATCCATACCGGGCAGGACCTTTCTTTCTGCTGCTGCCCATGAATACCCAGTCTGTTATGCTCAGCCAGTTCGTGCTCAACGAGCTTCCACAAAATGTTTTTCTGAAAATCGGGGCGGCCGTGGGAGATTACGCGGCTGCGGCATGCAGGTTGCTTGAAGCGGGTCGCGTGGTTGTACGAGTAGGTGGTGGAGCTCGAGGCGCCGAAGCCGAGGTCAACGAGTTGCTGGAATTGTCAGATGCAGTGGCCGTGGTATCGCCCATGGCTGGAGGAGTGGTTCCTTACAGCAGCCAGCGCAATATGACTGTGGGTGGATCCAAGGGCACGCTGTGTGGCAACTATGCCATGGAAAATGCTGATTTGCTGGTGGCTGTTGGGACACGCTTTGTTTGCCAGTCGGACTGCTCACGTACAGGCTACCTTCGAGTCAAACAGGTCATCAATATCAATGCCGAGATAGAGGCTGCCATTAATTACAACAGCGACGAATATTCTGGCGGGTCCATCGTCCTGGTGGGGGATATCCGTCTGACTCTTCAGCAATTGATTCAGGAGCTGCGCAAGTGCCGTAAGAAGGGGGATGGAAAGACGTCGGAATGGCTGAAAGAATGCAGTGCCCGTCGCGCCGAATGGGAGCAGTTCAAGCGGCAAAGGTACGAACATCCGCTCTTTTTCGATGAAGCCTGGAAGAGGGAGGTGCTCACGCAGCCGGTTGCTATAAAGGCTGCCTCAGACTGGACTAAAGGCAAGAAGGATATTGTCAAGTTTTTCGATGCCGGGGACGTACAGGCCAACGGGTTCCAGATAGTTGAAGACGAGTCACCCGGCCTGACTTTTACGGAGACCGGGGCCAGTTACATGGGATTCGCGGTTTCAGCCCTGCTTTCCACGGCCGCGGCTGATGGAAAGTTATATGGTCTGGCATTCACGGGAGACGGCTCCCTGACTATGAACCCCCAGATCCTGATCGACGGCGTTCAGCACAGCGCCCGCGGCTGCATCCTGCTGCTGGATAACAGGAGGATGGCGGCCATCACCGGCCTGCAAATTGCGCAGTACGGCCGGGAGTTCGCCACCAGCGACTCGGTGGAGGTAGATTACCTGGCTTGGGCGCGCTCCATTAAGGGGATACTCGCGCTGGACGGTGGAGCTTCCATAGATTCACTGAAGGAGGCTCTGGACAGGGCGTATGCCCACGACGGACTGTCCCTGGTACACGTCCCCGTCTATTCCGGGGATAATGATCTGGGCGGTATGGGCGTGTTCGGACGCTGGAACGTGGGTAACTGGTGTGAAAGCACCCAGGCGCTTCGGCACGACATAGGTTTGTAGCAAAGAGTCACAGCGGCATGAAAAGTTACGATAGCAGCTCTATCGACGCTCTAAAAGCACAGGCCAATTACCTGCGCAGACAGAGCCTGACCATGATATACAGGCGCCAGGCCGGCCACCCTGGAGGTTGCCTGTCGGCGGCTGATATCATGGCCGCGCTGTATTTCAATATCCTGCGCATAGATCCGCAGAGGCCGGAATGGGAGGACAGGGACCGCTTTATCCTCAGCAAGGGACATGCCTCGGCCCTGCTGTACTCCGCACTGGCTCGCCGCGGTTACTTTCCTGAGGCTGACCTGGAACACTGGGGAGAGATGGGATGCCATCTGCAGGGTCATCCTGACCGTCTCAAGACGCCCGGCGTAGACATGACCAGCGGTATCCTCGGGCATGGAATCGCCATCGGCCTGGGACTGTCCCTGGCGGCGCGCCTGCAGCGGAGGGACTATCATACCTACGTCCTGCTGGGCGACGGCGAGTGCCAGGGAGGTATCGTCTGGGAGGGTGCCAATGCGTGCGCCAAGTATAACCCGGGCAACCTGACGGCTATAATCGATTACAATGACGTGCAGCTCGACGGGGCCGTCCACGATATTATGCCCATGGAGCCATTCGCCGATAAGTGGCGCGCCTTTCGCTGGCGGGTGATCGCCATCAACGGTCATGATATGAGCGAGATATTGGATGCGCTTGAAGAGGCAAGGAGCATAACGACACAGCCGGTGGTCATCATTGCGCGCACGGTGAAGGGAAAGGGAGTATCCTTCATGGAGAATAAAGCACAATGGCACGGCATACCGCCCGACAGGGAGCAATACGAATCGGCTATGGCGGAGTTGGCCGGGGAGGGCCGGTAGCAGTGGCTAACTTGTCCATGAGAGAAGCCTACGGTCGGGCGCTGGCGGATTACGGCGCCGTTAATCCGAATGTGGTGGCGCTGGACGTCGATACAGCTTCCTCTACGCTGTCCAACTTCTTCCAGAAACGCTTTCCAGACCGATTCTTCAATTTCGGCATTGCTGAGCCATGCATGATCGACGCCGCGGTCGGTTTCGCCCTGGCCGGCATGATACCCTTCGCCAACGCTTTCGCAGCACTGGCGGCCCTGCGTGCGCTCGAGCAGGTGCGCACCTGTGTTTGCTATGCCAGGACGAACGTCAAGATCGCCTCAAGCTATGCAGGCGTGTCGGATTTCAAGGACGGCCCCACGCACCACGCCATCACTGATATCGCCATCATGAGGTCTTTACCGGAGATGACAGTAATCGTTCCCGCCGATAGCGGAGAGGCAGCCGCCTTCGTCCCGCTGATCGCGGAGTTTGAAGGTCCGGTTTATTTTAGACTCAGCCGGGCGGCTACCCTGCCGGTGTTCCGGCCGGGCGAGGCGCTCTCCATCGGAACGGGAATAGTGCGCAGGCAGGGAAAGGACATGGCCATCATAACCTGCGGCTCAATGGCCGGACGCAGCATGCAGGCGGCAGATTCCCTGGCCTCGCAGGGGATACAGGCGCGTGTAATAGAAATTCATACCATCAAGCCTCTGGACAGGGAAATTGTACTCCAGGCGGCGGATACAGGCGCTGTAGTGACGGCGGAGGAGCATTCGATAATCGGAGGCCTTGGCTCGGCCGTGGTCGAGGTACTGGCTTCCTGCAGGCCTGTTCCATTGGCTATGGTGGGGATACACGATACTTTCGTTCGCACCGGGCCGGACCCGGAGACCATCATGGATGCCTTCGGCATGAGCGTACCTGATATAGTACAGGCTGCTATTACTGTTATAAACAGGAAAAAAGCGTGAGGTGAGCGTGAGATGCGCATAGCTGTGATAAACGAGACCAGCGCGGCCGATCGCAACGCGGATATTCTGGCGGCACTGGACGGATTGGGCCATGACGTGATTAACGCCGGTATGAAGAAGTGTGGAGTCAAGCCCGAGCTATCATATATACATACGGGGCTGATGGCCGCAGTACTTATCAACGCCGGGACTGTGGATTTCGCAGTGGGTGGGTGCGGCACGGGGCAGGGTTTTCTTAACTCCGTTATGCAGTATCCTGGCATAACCTGCGGGCACATTATCACTCCGCTTGACGCCTGGCTGTTCACCCAGATCAATGGAGGTAACTGCATTTCGCTGATGCTGAACCAGGGATATGGTTGGGCTGGGGAAGTCAATCTCCGTTTCATCTTTGAGAAGCTGTTCAGCGTGCAGCCGGGCGCAGGGTATCCTGCGAACAGGCAACAGCCGCAACGGGAGTCCCGCGAATTGCTGCTCAGGTTAAACAGGGTAACTCACCGCAGGATGCAAGAGATACTAATTGAGTTGCCCGGTGATGTAGCACAGCCGGTGGCCGCGTATCCCGGTCTGATTGAGTTTATGGAATCATGGCCGGGCACCGACAGGGCGATATTGAGTGCATTAACAGGTAGAGAAAAGGGGTGATGGCCCCAGGGGGTAAAGGTATGAAAAAGATCGGCGTTGCCATTGTGGGATGCGGTCGTATCTCCGGTTTGCACGAGCTGGGATATCATGGTATGCCGGAGGCAAAGATCGTAGCTGTCTGCGACTTGAACAGGGAGAACGCCGAAAAACAGGCCCGTCAATGGGGTGTGGATAAGGTATGCACTGATTTCGGACAGGTATTGGCCGATCCCGCTGTCGACCTGGTTGAGCTGCTGGTTCCGCATCATCTTCATGCGGAAATGACGGTGGAGGCCTGCCGGGCGGGCAAGCATGTCAGCGTGCAGAAGCCCATGGCCATCAGCGTATCCCAGGCCGAACGCATGATCGAGGCTGCGGACCGGGCGGGTGTCATACTGCGTATCTACGAGACGCTTGTATTCTATCCGCCGGCGGTGCAGGCCAGGAAGCTGCTGCTGGCGGGGGAGATCGGGGAGCCGCAGATGCTGCGCATGCACGTTAGCACCGGGTCCACGGATTGCGGCTGGGAAGTTCCCATGGATGCGTGGATATGGCGCTTTAACGAGGAGCAATGCGGTGGAGGGCCGATGATATTCGACCACGGTTACCATTTATTCTCATTAGCGCATTATCTAATGGGCCCGGTGGAGAGGGTCTATGCCTGGATCGACCATACTGAGATAATGCCGGGGGTTAACCTGGATGCGCCCGCTACCATCATGTTCCAGTTCAAGTCCCCGCGCCGGTACGGAGTGTTTGATGTCGAGCACACGCCCGGCACGCAGATTCCATCCGATTATTACGTCGACGACGACAGGATCGAGATAATCGGTGAAAAGGGCATGATCTTCATCAACCGGTACACGGCCAGGACCGTGGACCTGCCCGAGCTGATGATATATAAGGATGGTAAGACCACTCCGGTGCCGGTGGAACGCGTGGACTGGTCGCACAGCTTTATCGACTGCACGCGGCATCTGATAAATGTGCTGCGAAATGGCGGAGAACCTGTGCTGGACGGCAGGACGGGCAAGTCCGTGCTGCAGTTCACACTGGCGGCGCTGGAGTCGGCCAGGACAGGGAAGGAGGTCCGGCCGGACGACCTGACGCTCTGACCCTTGTCAATGAGGGCTGCAGATAAGAACGGGCGATATCCCGTTCATGTTTATAGCGGGGGAATCTAAATGAAAAGACAGAATGGCCTTATTTTGATCGCGCTGATCCTGGTTGCGATCTCCATCAGTGCTTATATTGCGCATTATCTGATTTTCCATGATCCGCACCATATTTTTATCTTCATGGTGGGCGACCTGGCCTTTTTGCCGCTCGAGGTGCTGATTGTAGGCATAGTGGTGGAGCGCATACTCACGCGCCGGGAGATCGAAGAGAAACTGAAAAAGCTGAACATGGTTATCAGCGCCTTCTTCTCCGAGGTGGGCAATCCACTGGCGGCGATGCTGTTGAAGGCCACTTCTCAGAGGGACCTGCTGATGCAGAACCTCGACGTGACGGGAGATTGGAAAGAGTCCGATTTCAAGACGGCAAAAAAGTTCACGCAAACGATTTCAGTTGACAAATTTGACAGGGTGGATGTCGCTGAATTGGCCTCATTTCTACTCGCGAAAAGGGCATTCCTGTTGACGCTTATCGAGAACCCCAACCTTCTGGAGCACGAACGCTTCTCGGATCTGCTGTTATCGGTATTTCACCTGACCGAAGAGCTTGAGTCCAGGCCTGCGTTGACCAATTTGCCTGACAGGGATACCGCTCATATCAATGAAGACATCAAACGGGTATACAGGCAACTCGTAATGCAGTGGCTCGATTACATGCAGCATTTGAAATCCAACTATCCCTACCTCTATTCCCATTACGTTCGGATACACCCTTTCCAGCCTCATCCCTCTGCCATAATTGAATAAGTTCGCAGACAAGAGATATAGGTCAGCTAAGTATGACGATAAGTCGGGGAAGCTTCTTATGGCATCTCAGACTCATTCGGACAAGAAACAGACTGTACAATATTTACATGCTGCAGATAAGCAGAATTACCTTGACTAATTAATATACATATTGATAGTCTTATACACAAAAGAGGCGAGCGGCTATCGATTTTCAGCAGGCTTGCTTTGGTGCAGTGAGGCCGGTGACAGCGCTCGAACGCGGGAGGATTTCCGGTTAAATAAACAGGAGATGGAGTATGGAAGCAATTTGGCAATGGGGAATTAACCTGATCATAGTCATCCAGCAGGTCCACGGTCCCTTGCTCGATAACATTTTTCGCGTTATCACTTTTACCGGAGACGAGCAGTTCTATTTGTTGCTCTTCCCTTTGATTCTCTGGTGCATCGATTACAGTTTTGGCGCCGTGCTGGCCATCTTCTTCCTGCTTTCAAACTCTATTAATATCTTCCTGAAAGAGCTATTTCAGCATCCACGTCCTTTCGACCTCAATCCCGGCCTGAAGCTTTCTGAGGCTGAGGGCTACGGGCTGCCGAGTGGCCATGCGCAATTGTCGGTCACGGTATGGGGTGCAATCGCCGTCAGGGTGGAAAAGATTTGGTTTTGGATATTAGCTATTATAGTAATCTTGCTGATCGGATTTTCCCGTATCTATCTCGGAGTACACTTCCCTACGGACGTTCTTGCCGGCTGGGTTATCGGCTGTATATTGCTCGCGCTTTATATTGTGGCCAGGTCTCCACTGGAGAAATGGCTGTCCGGACTCAATCTCTGGCTGCAGCTTCTGATGGCTATCGTAGTGCCGTTATTATTGCTTCTATTTAGTCACAGCGCCGAAGCGTTAACCAGTGCCGGCACATTGTTCGGGGCAGCCGTAGGCCTGGTATTTGCGCGGCGCTATGTTTCATTCAGTGTACGCGGACCGTGGTGGCATCGCACAGTGCGTTTTCTCATAGGTTTTATAGTCTTATTAGCGATTTACATGGGTCTCAAGGCAGCGTTCCCACCCGGCGGGACTGTGGTAGGTGACATATTCCGTTTCCTGCGTTATTCACTGGTTGGTGGTTGGTTGATCATTGGAGCTCCCTGGCTGTTTCGGCTTATGCGACTGGCGCCGGCCGCCGATTGAGATAATTCATTATGCTTTGATCGAGTGCTGTCTCGTGGGAGGTTATCATGTGGAAAGACGCTAAAGGGTATATAAAGGCCATGCCGGCCTGGAGAAAGTACCTCTGGTTTTCTGTGGTCGCGGCCGGAACTTTACTGATACTTGCCTTCCTCATATGGGCCTTTAGCCAGCACGGGACCATAGGTCTCTTTAAGGTTAGCGGCACCTACCGGATCGCTTTCAGCATACTTATCTGTTATGCCATTGCGTTGCCGCTGCTGGCAGTTCTGGACGTTTATCTAGCCTCACGTAAACCGGCAGGGAAAATACGTCTGCCCTCAATGTATATCTGGGTTGTAGCTGTCATTGCCATTATTCTCTCATCTGTTTTAATGGCATGGCTGATACCTCAATCTTCGCAGCGTGTGGGTGACAAGGCAGTGCAATTGATGATGGCGGATGGCTCCGGCAAATATGGCATCCCGGATTTAGCCGTGACATATTGGACCGTCAATCCCACGCAAGATACGCTGAAGTGGGGAGAAGGCGATGCCGGCAGTATCCTAAAAGAGGATAAACCTTCTCAGCAGCATGCTATCATGCTGCGTGATCTCAAGCCTGCCACCGCATACTGGTATAGCTTGAATGAAGCTGACCCGGTTAAGTTTGTCACCATGCCGGGGAAAATGAAGCCTCTTCACTTTGCAGTGGGGAGCGATAGTCATTTCGGCGCCGGCACCGCCCGTAACGACCTGTCGAACAAAATGCTGCAACAGATTGCCAATCCCGCTCATGAATACCAGATGTTCTTCTTCCTCGGTGATCTGGTTGAGATGGGCTTTAACGATACGCAGTGGAAAGAAGCTATACAGGCGATGTCGGCAACCACTTCTGCAATGCCGTCGCGCTTCGTTGTGGGCAACCATGATACGCTTTTCGGAGGAGTAAATTTTTATAAAGATTATATGTACCCTCAGCCGATGGAGCTGCAAACCGGCTCGCGGCTCTGGCAGCGCATTGATGTGGATGACGTCCATTTCCTGATTCTTGATCTTGAATGGGGTACTGACAGCTATACACCTGAACAGGCCGCCTGGCTGGAGAAACAGCTTTCAAGCATACCTGCCGCAGACTGGTGCATTGTTATGAGTCACTGCTATTATTACGTCTCCGGCGGTTACTGGGATTTGTGGCCCTGGTACGATGATAAGGATATGATCGACAGGCTGGTGCCTTTGTTCGAAAAATATGATGTCGATCTCGTCTTCAGCGGACATAACCACTTGATCGAACTTTTACAGAAAAACAACATCACATATGTTGTATGCGGCGCCTTCGGCGGCCTACCTGATCCCGAGCGGTCGTACGTCTCTCCCGCCAGCGTCTGGTATATGGCAAACCAGCAGGCCTTTGTTGATGTTACCGTATCGCAGGATACTGCAACGCTGATTATCCGCGACCCTGATTACAAAGAATTGAAATCATTGACGGTATCACGCTGAGCAGCATGGTTGACGATGAGACGGGGTAGGTCTCAGATATCGAGATAAAGGAGGCAGGAAGTATATCATCATGGGCTGGAAAGTAGATTGTACGCAGACAATCGACGATGGATTAAAGCAGAGGATGCTGGAGAAGGTTGAAGGCGGAACCTTCGGATTAAAGGACCTTCAGGATTTCTTGACACTTTTCACACAGGTTGCCAACAACATCGACGAAACCAAAGACGAGGTGCGGGGATTCAACCGCAGGTTCCAGTTTAAATTGTCTGGATATCCCGACTTCTGGCTGAGCATCCAGGGGGGAAGCTTCGAGATGGGCGAGGGAGATATCGAGTCGCCCGACATAATCCTGGAGATGGATGCACAGCTGGCAGCCGGAGTTTTCACGGGCCAGGTCGATGCCACCGTGGCATACATGAACGGTGACTTGAAGGTGGACGGCAGCCTGCCCGACGCGATCAAGTTCCGCACACTGGTCGACCTGGTACGGGAGGATCTGGACCTGGAGCCTGGCCAGTCGCCTCCTCCGGGCGGCCGCGCCTCTCAAGGATCTCCAAAGAAGCCTGTATCCCAGCGCAAAACGGGCAAAGATACGAAAGGCAAGTACGTCAAATTCGGGGTCATCGGCGCTGGGTCGGTCTGGGATTTTCACAGGTCCGCCTGTGAGGATTCACCCTATCTTAAATTTATTGCGGTGTACGATAAAAACCAGAGGCATGCGGAAAAGGTGGCCAGGAGGTACAGGGCCAACAAGATGCAGGCTTTCAGCGACCTGGACCAATTCCTTAAAAGCGACATCGATGCCGTGCTGATCATGGTGCCGCATATCCACCATGCCGACCTCGTGTTGCGGGCTGCCGCTGCGGGCAAGCATATATTGTGTGAGAAGCCAATGGCCACAACGACTGAAGATTGCGATCGCATGATAAAGGCCGCCAGGGAAGCGGGAGTTAAGTTCATGATCGCGGAGAACCACCGCTTTTTACCGGCACACCAGTATATATATGAGGCTATTCAGAAGGGGCTGCTTGGCGATGTCCATCTGGTCAGGGCTTATGAAGGAGTCAGTGAAATCGAGGGCATGACCCAGCCGGATTCCTGGAAGGGAGACCCGATCAAATCCGGTGGCGGGGCTTTTATGGACATGGGAGCGCACAAATTCGCCACCCTTGAATGGATCCTCGACGACCAGGTGGACTCCATCTACGTGACGCTTTCCAAACAGGCCACAAATCTGCCCGAGAAAGCCGAGGATAACGCCGTGGCCATGGTCCGCTTCAGCAAGGGAGCAGTGGGTGAAGTCGTAGTGAGCTTTACCCAGGTGACGCCGGCCTTCAACAGCCTGGAGATCTATGGCAGCAAAGGTACGATTTTAGAGAACCACATGTGGGAGAAAGCCGTGCGCATCTATTCCAGCCACGATGCGATGGGGGAGAACAAGAACCAGTGGTATGAGCCCGATATAGAGCACGGCCCATTTCCTTCGTATTACAATATCTCAATGCGCTGCGAAGACGAATATTTCGCGCAATGCATACTGGAAAACAGGGAGCCGGACTTCACCCCCGAACAGGCTAAAAATGCGATTACCGCCGTGCTGATGGGATATATGTCGGCCCAGAACGGCAGGACAGTTACCCGCGCAGAATTGGCCGCCGTCGAAAAGGCGGCGGGGACAGAGAGTATTTTACATAAACTTGCCGAACATATCCCCATCAATAAGAACCTGCCGGAGGTGAAAAGAGTGAAAGCGGTTGGTTTCAACAAGAAAAGGATGGAGCAGATACTCAATAAGCATGACCTGGAATTAATGATCGTCACTTCGCCGGTTAACGTTTTTTATACCAGTGGTATGCCCATCCTTCACGCCAGCCCCAACCCCATCCTGTTCGCTTTGAGCAATCAGTATCCCAATGTAGTAATGGTCAACCGTGATGGCGGCTCAGCGCTGTTCAACTGGGACCTTTTTCAGAGCGTGGACAAGTTCTCGTGGATAGCCGACCACAAGGGTACCATTGGACAGAAAGAGACCGTCCGCGCGATTATGACCAAGATTAAGAAATGGGGGATG